>Ga0334895_1000386_pt1 | contig 63959 bp, 71 predicted proteins | sample GraSluR3_MG_7_FD_207229 | JGI IMG/M metagenome (GOLD analysis project Ga0334895, IMG submission 207229) | Sludge microbial communities from methane-producing bioreactor in Wageningen University, Netherlands - Granular Sludge_31_05-R3 | ecosystem: Engineered > Bioreactor > Anaerobic >... | reverse complement strand
AACGTTCTACCCATGGATAATAACGTGTTTGTAACGCTGATATACAATGCAGACACACCAGCACAAACAATATCATTACCAATATTCGCATATCCCGCGTGTCCAGTTACCTGGTACCAATAAATTTGATTACTCCTCTTCTTGAACTTTGCTGTAATCATCTGGATTCCTCTCATCATCTTCTAGATCACTATGGCTATCCTCTGCTTGAGTTCCCATAGCTTTCTGATTCAGCTCAATAGCTTCCTCTTTTTCAGCTTGTAACTGCTCAAGGACTTCATCAACATTGTCAATATCAGGGAGCCAAGTAAGCAATACCTTAAGTGGTAATATACCTGCTTGATGCGCCTGAACAATTTGAGCAACAATATCAGTCGTATTGATTGGTAAGTTAGGCTTCAGCTTAATTTTTACGCCATCAATATCAACTGAACTATCACTTATTTTCAAGAAATTAGCAAATATTTCAAGTCTTTGCCGTAATCCCTTAACCATATATCTAGACTTAACGGACATGAGTTGTAATAGCCCAAATAGCTTATATTTCATCGCTTCACCGCTGACGTTACCTGAGAAGTTTTTGTCGTTCATATTAGGGATATAAGTCACCTTATGAATATCCTCAAGCAATGAATCTCTCAAGATAGCTATGCCACCTTCGTCCATAGTCTTAGTCAGATAACTAGCATCTACCTCTGCAGGTGGGGCCGTTGTCTGCAGCATTTTTTCACTTGCTAACTTTTCTCCATCCCCATCTTGTAGCTCAAATCCACGAATAAATAAAATAGCATCCACAAATGCCTCTTTATCATTCAAACGGTCTGACTGTAACAAGTTGTAAGCATCAATCAAACTAATTGCTTGCTCAAAGTCACCTTGGCGCTCTTCATTGTTACGATACTCAATGACAGGCACAGCCTTGAAGTAATGCGGTAATGCCTTGACAAGTTCATAATTGCTAACACCGATTGAGCTAGCTTTGTAGGTAAGCACTCGATTGTCATTATAGTATTTAATCAAGTAATATAGAATAACGCCTTGTAAGCTAAAGATAGGTTGGTAATGGACTGCAAATAGAGGATTTGAATCAACTGTATCATCAGTTACAAGAAAAATACCACGTGGATCAATACATTTGATAGCTGGATACGTTTTACCTGTTTGAATATCTTGTTTCAGATAGATTAGTTCATACCCAACACCAAAAACTGATAAGTCTTTTTCAAGTTCAGTGTCATGAGAGACGATATCAACCTTTGTGTAGGCCTCAAGAATAGGATCAATCGCATCACTACTTGTATAAGCAATAGGATTACCAACCATGAAACCAACGTTCATATCAACTACATATTTTGCATGATTGACCATCACTTTGTTGTTGGGCGCTGCAGCATTGTCCTTAGTTCGATTGATTATTTCTTGCTCACCGTCGTAGTAATTAGATAACTTTTCTAATCGCCTTAATTCTTTTTGGTGTTGAGATATACAGTAATTTAGTAGCTCTGTTGTCGGATTGTTTAAATCACCTGCTATCTCTCTATTTATTTTAATTGCCATGTCTCTCCTTATAGACCAAATTTTGCTTTGTTAACAATCTGCGCCTTTTTACCATTTTTTACTTCGTCTGTATAAATTGCATATCTCAACGAGTCAAGAACATCATCGAAAAGTTTTATTGGTTCACCTTTTTTCTCATCCCAAACATACTGATAAATTTCATTAGGGAATTTTTTAACCCTATCTCGGCAAATAAATAATTTATCTTTCTTGAACCTACGAGCAACCGATTCAACACCAGTTAACCTGGCTTTATCTCCATTGAACGCTTCGATATGTTCTCTTCTGAATGCGTTAACGTGTTCAGGACGAGCAGAGTCACAATAAAAAGGTGTTCTTGATCCATATCGTTCTTGAATACCCTTTGCCACATCTATCCAATATGGGATTTCTTCGTGCTGTTTAGCATGTTCCTCAATCAAATAAGCAGTACCATCATCAGTTTCTCCAATTACAACAATTGAGCCCCAGTGTTCATAACCCCAGTCGACTCCACAATAGAATTTAGATAGTTCAGGCAACTCATCCGATTTGATATAGTGCTTGTTTGCATCAAAATCTTGATATACAACGCCATCAGCAGATACCCATAGCCCTTTTATATCACGGTCATAAAACATGCCACTTGGTGTTGCTGCTTTAATATTTTCACGATATCTCTCAGACAAGAAAGTATTATCATCCAGCTCAAAATGAAAAGCCTTAACATTTTCGTTAGGCTTGTCTATGTATTCTTTTTTCAACCAATGTTCGGGGTTATCTGGGTTTGTATCTGCTAGAATACGTGCACCAGTACCAGAGCACCGGGATATAATCTCGGCAAATACTTCTTGCCTAGCTAATGATGCCTCGTTGATATAAGCACCATAAGCAGTCATACCACGAATAGCACCAACACCACCAATATTACCAGTATAAGCTTGGACTACCTTAACACCAAATAATTTGAAGTTGTTATGCTTATCAAACTTAAGCTCGATGTTATACATGTTATACAGCTCTTGTAAGATATTCTTGTTAATAGTTGCAGACGAAACACCAGCTAAGATATACATTGGCTCTTTAACACCTTCTTCATCAGCTATTTTACGTACTCGCCTAAGTTCAAACAAGAAAGAGTCATTGTTAATTTTAGTCTTACCTGATCGTTTGGCCCCGTGAAGCAAAGCAATGAACCAGTCTTTGTTGACAGTTTCTCTTAATACCTCAATTTGTTTTTTCGAGTAAATATCAGTTATCATCTACCGCCTCGTTAATCTTACCAAGTAACTCATCGAGCTTATCTTCTGTCGTTTGATCGTCAATTTTGCCTAAAGCGTCAACCTTGATTTTAGATAGTTCTTGATCAATTTTAACCTTACTAATTTGTGCATTCATTAGTTCAAGTTTCAATCTACGCTCATCTTGGTCATCAGCTATAGCCACAAATTGTTTAATTAGATTTGATAGAGTAGACATAGCACGAGACTGTGCATTCATAAAGTTAGCTTGTTTATCCCAAGCGAACTGAATATCATAGGTATTACCAAACTGCCCTTCAACTGATACTTCTTTAGATAAGTCATTAGAGCTATCAACAAACATAATCTTTTGAGCTCTGATAATTGCAGTATATTGAATCATAATAGAATCCCAAATCATATCAGATTCAGATTTACTTTGCATTGCTTCAATAATTTCGGCCGTTTCTGCAGGTAACCATTTAGAAAATAGACCATGCGTCACTGCGTTATGATTATTTGGTGGTGCTTTTCCACCGTTATTACCTACTGCATTCTTATTATTTGGGGGTGCACCTACTTTTTTAGGGTGCACCTTTTTTGTTGTGGGTGCACCTTTATTTTTAGTCCATCTATATCTCCGAATCCAAGATTTGAAAGTATTTACTGAGATACCTAATTCTTCAGCAATATCCTTATACTTCCAGTCTTTTTGATACAATTGCAAAGCTTTCTCTTTGATTTCTTCCGTCATATTAACACGCCTGCACCCCCTTTCGTTAATTGTGTTTGTTTTGTAGATAAAAAAGCAACCAGTGGTTGAGCACTAATTGCTTTTTCTTTTGAATTCCATGATACTAATATAACACACTAAATGGGGACACAACTACCCTTTTTTGTGTCCCCATTGATATTTTTTTAAAAAGTTATACCACGTTGCATGGCGAACTGTTCTAAAATACCATATCTGACAGAATATATCTGTCTATAACTGATATTTAGATATACTGTTCCAATCGTAGGCCAATCATAATAACTATTCATGCCCCAGAAACATTCATGAATAATCTTCTGAAGGTCTGGAGACAGTCCACTCACAGTCCGCTCAATGTCTTTGGCCAACTGATCATAATACTGATAAGCCTTATTGCCTTCTTTTTTCATGAGCTCGTCAAGTGGTGGTTCTGACTTCTTACGACTGCCTTGAATCCACCAATTAACATCAGTGTCACGATTTAACTCCGCTGTGACCAATGCCTCAGCTTTTAGTCTTGGTATTTTAGGGTACAGCCGCATTTCTTCCTCTAGCCTCGCTAGAGTCTTTCGGCTTAGTTCCTGTTTTTTTCTAGCCAATTATACCTCCTAATCAAAAATGATAGTAATCCATTTTTTCGCAGTTTTTATTTTTGTTCAACTAATTCAGGATGTAGCCAAGCCCATGCTAATTCTTCGTCCGAATAAAATTCAGTGCATGCATTCCAAAAATCTACAATATTTGTGGCACTTTTCAATACTTCAACATCACGTTTGACCATCCTGACAGACGATATTTCATCTTGATCTGAACCATCCTCCCTAATTGAAATCTCCACACGCGGATTCAGTGAATACCTCTTACATGAATGTAAATCACTAATCTGATTGTCATCTTCATACGCATGGCCATTAACAGAATCAAGCACAGATTTTTCAAGATTATCCAAGTCAGGTTTTTTGACCACTCGCCAAGTTTCTTCTTTTAGGATATTCTGGTTTTTCTTGACTCTAGCTATCGCTTTTGGTGGCTTGATGTAAAATTTCAAGTCAACAGCAATAGCCACCCCTGTGTCATACTTACCCAAGTTGTGCTTCAACCATTCACGCAAGAACATTTTTTTCCACGCAGTGTAATCTGATGGCATGTAAGTACCACCTCGTCTGCTAAACCGCGGTCTTGGAGATGGATAAGGATCTAGATTAATTACTACCATTAAACTTCTCCAGTGCATTTTCTAGAATTAGGACTTTTAAATCTTTTTCAAAATGATTTAGAAAACATGGTTTTTTCAAGGATTCATTTGCCGCAATGTAAGCCAATAAGTACGCTAACATAGAGTGATTATCTCCTGTTTCGTATTCAACCGATAACGGTTCAAACTTTTCTTCTGTTTCCTCATAAGTGAATGTGATATTGATTTGTTTAGGCATTTTCAACCTCCAGCAACTTCCCACATCTAACAGCTAATTTTTCAGCACTGTCAGATATTTTCGTCCAATCATTTGCCAATCGCAAAAGTGGCGACTGGTTTTGATCAGTGTTAAATTTATTGAGTAAATCCTCAAAATTGAAATCAGGCATTTTTCATATCCTTCCATAATTCATCTAGCCATTCAAGCAACATACTAGCTTGTTTCATAGCCAGCTTTTCATTGTCGTATTTTTTTGTGAACTCCTCAAGAGATTTCACAACCCAGTTCCAAAACTCATCTGTCATGAAACCAAGTTTCGCAGCTTGATTGTTACACTCGTATATCCAGTTTTCTACGTCGGCAAAAAATTGTTTATAGTCCATAATTTTTATACCTCACCTCCACCCCTGTTATTTTATTTTTGAATTTTACAGTTCGACTTTTTTACTTCTCTAAACTTCATCTTTTGTGTGTCAATGGGGGTTGGGAATAAACCCACCCCCTTGACATCAATTGTTAAGTTTACTTAGAGGGCTTTTTGACCCCTTTTTTTGACCGTCAAAATGCCTAAAGCACATTAGGCTTTTTGGTACTTTTTAGGGTATAACTTTCAGGGCTTTTTGACCATGGTATAGGTATCAATTTTCCTTATCTGTTTCAGGCTTTTTGACCCAACCATTACTATCTCTTTCATAGTCTTCACTGTTATCTATCCATTTTTTTACAGTCTCTTTGTTAGGCTGCCCTTCAATTCCTTCAGCTAATTTACCAATGAGTACTTTACCTTCTTCGTCCATTAGAAAGTCAAATGCCATGTCTAATTTTTCTTTATTAGCAGCAGCTCGTGCAGCTTTTTTGTCCTCTGATGAGTTCGCTTCACTACCTTTTCTAGCTCCACGCTTGTAAGGTGGCTCACTACCAACTGGCTCAAGGTCTTTCAGTACTCCAGCATCATCAGAATAATGTAGCGGATAATTAAACCATAAATTGACTGAATCAAACTTAGGAAATTCTCGGAGCGTTCCTTCAAGTCGCCATGCGGTCATAAGGTCAACACGCTTGCTAAGTGGTTCTAACTCAAATCCTGCGATACGTTCAGCACGTTCAGTCCCTAGTGCTGCTGTCAGATGCTTGCGCATTTCAGCAGCTGATAAGAAATCATCTTGGCCAATTTCAGGAAAGTAAGCAGGTTTTTCATCACTGATAATATCTGCATAAAATTTAGCTGTAGCTCTATTTTTCTGCTGATCACGTAAAGATTTTGTGACGTCTAACTCTATCAGGTCAAGAATGGCATCAGGATCACGTGCAAACACGCCTGAACCACTTGAGCGGTCCATTGATGATTTACCACCCTGTGCTCCTTTCGAGTGATGGTGGCAGTAAATTACTGATGTTCCCAATTCCATGGCCACCTTATCGAAGTTATTCGTAAACTTAGCCATTTGCTCTGCATCGTTTTCCGAACCTGTCAATACTTTATAGATAGGGTCAATGATGACGGCATCGAACTTCTCTTTTTGAGCACGTCTGATCAGTTTAGGCGTTAGCTTATCCATTGGGATAGAGTGACCACGCATGTTCCAGATACTGATATTTTCTAAGTGTTTAGGCGGTATGCCCATTGACTGATAGATATCCTTAAACCGTTTATAGGCTGACGGTCGGTCCAACTCCATGTTGAGATAGAGGACCTTTCCCATTTCACAATTAAAGCCAAACCATGGAATACCTTCAGCAATTGATATGGTCATCTCCATAAGTGCAAATGACTTCCCAGCCTTAGATGGTCCAGCAATCAGCATCTTATGCCCACGTCTTAGCACACCATCTATCAAGACTGGTGCAAGTGGTGGATCTTCTTGGAACATCTCGGCCAAACTCTCAAACTCTGGTAAGTCATCGTTCAAGTCCTCAATCCACGTTTGCCATTCTTCCCAGTTCGCCTTACCAATGTTGGTATCAATCAGAAATTGCTTATGATCGCCACGGACAACACCAGGCATTCGAGATAAGCGAGATGGATTCTTATTCTGACCATCAACTTGTAAGCCATTCTTATTACAGATTTTATAGAGATACTCGACTCTTTTTCTATATTCTTGATAATCGTTGGCATCTACTTTGACAATTGCGTGAACCGATTTACTGCCAGAATAGACAAGCGCTGCAATTGGTAATTCTAGCTCACGCATGACTGCGTTTTGCTTTTCTATAGACAAGTTATCAGATTCTACTAGAGCATACTTGAATTCTTTAACGTTATCATTTTTGACGCCTTTGCCGTCTAACGGATTGAAACGAATCCATGCCCCTGCCTCTTGGTTATAATCACCTACAACCCAACCAATATCTTTGCTTTCCGAGTACTTATCAAGCTCATTAAGAAGTTGTTCAGCTGTTTTTGAGTAGATGCCTGAACCGCTAACAGAAAATTTACCATCTTCTTTTTGCCACGAATCAACAACATAACTGACATAATCATCGTTTGCAAAAAGCGTTTTGATGTATGTTTTAAGCTGCGTAACAGGATTCCAATTGTTATCAGGTTCATGTATTTCTTTACCTTCAACCCACGATTTATCAACAATTTTATAATTCCCTGTACTTTCATAGCTTATTTCATCATCCCAGCCGAATGTTTGCATACCATCTCCATCATATTGACGAGGTGTCCACCCATTTTCCTTTGCTTTCATAGTAATGAATGCACCAGTGACTGGTGTATCCTTACTATGACCAAGTGACTGCCATTTACTTTCCATTTCTCGTGGATTGTATCTACTATCTTGTTGTGACCATGTGTCCCACACGTCGAATCCATAGCCTTCCTGTTTCAAGGCCATGCCCACCGACACCCAATCAAGATAATCTAACTGTGTCGGTGGTATATATTCGAGTAGTGGGACTAGGTCAAATTTATCTTCCAATGATATTTACCTACTTTCTTTGGTATAATTAAGTTAAAAAAATTTATATATAAGGAGTTTTGATTTGAAAAAAACAATTACCGTTAATTATAGGGATGCGTCCAATAATGCAGAAGTTAATTTACCAAATTCATGTCCACATTGCGGTACGACAATGAATCCCGATTTTATTTTCTCTACATCAATGGATAACAGATATGACAATATTCGAACTATTGGCATATTTTTACAATGTACCGATTCAAGCTGTCTAAATTACTTTACAGAAAGATACAGGTATTCTTCTGAATTTAAATATTTCCGTCACATTGAAAATTCATACAGACCACCTATTAAAGTTGAGTTACCTGATAATATTGAAAAAGTATCATCAACATTTGTTGAAATATACTCTCAAGCTACTAAAGCTGAGTCTGAAGGTTTAAATCAAATTGCAGGAGTTGGCTATAGAAAATCTCTTGAATTCTTAATCAAAGATTATGCAATTAGAAATAGTCCAGATAAAGAAGAAGTCATAAAAAAGAACTTTTTAGGTAACGTAATAACAGATTACCTAACTGATTTCCCTAAATTACAAAATCTTGCACAAGCCGCAACCTGGATTGGTAATGATGAGACTCATTATGTAAGACGACATGACGATAAAGATATACGTGATATGAAACAATTTATAAAGTCTGCTTCTCAATTTATTGCAGCTGACTATGATGCTGACTTAGCAGAAGAATTTATTTCTGAATCTTCGTCTTAAGAAACTCTATTAACTTTTCATTTGTTTCAATTGCTGTTTTTAAACTCTGAGAATTCATATCTAGCAAAGCCTCTAAAAATACAACTTTTTCTTTAAGTGCTTTAATTTCTTGATCCATTTTAATCACCTTTATATTCTGCGGGATTTATATCGGCAGGAATCCGCCAGCCATTCCCAGCAATCCTGTCAATTAACTTTCTAGCACTATCAAAATTCCAAGTGCCCACATGCTGGAAACCACGACTTTCTAAAAATCGAATCTGCTTAGGGGTCGTGAGTCCTGACATTTTACGCTTGTTTAACTTATCAAGTAAGATTGTAGCTTTACCAGCGTTTTCAATCTCTTCAGGAAAGATGCCGAATTTTTCAAGCGCCGCTACTTGTTTATCAGAAGGTGGTGCCATCTCCCATCCAAATGAAGGTGCATAGTTCATCAGGTCCTCGGATTGGATAGACATCTCGAATTGCAATGGATCCACTAGCTTGCGCTTACGCTTCTTCATCTCAGCCAATTTCTCAGCAAGTGAATTCTCACGATCCTGAACGACTTCACTCTCTGCAACTTCTGCAATTTCTTCTAAATCAAATAACGCTGGCTGTTCTTCTTCGTCAAGTTCTGCCATTTTTTCGGTCATCTTAGCAGCTATCTCTTCATCTTTAGCAATCAGATTGGCTGGATGGACTAGCTCGTGACGTTCTATATGCCAAAGGAAGTCAAGGATAAGACAATCCTCTTTTCCTTTAGCAAGTCGTAATCCTCGTCCAATACACTGCACGTAGAGCGGTCGTGATTTAGTAGGTCGTAGCATTATCACACAGTCTACTTCTGGCGAATCCCAACCCTCGGTTAGGAGCATTGAGTTACATAGTACGTTGTACTTTCCTGCATCAAAGTCTGCTAATATTTCAGCACGATCTTTTGACTCTCCGTTGACCTCAGCTGCTTTAAAACCTTTTTCGTTCAGAATATCACGGAATTTCTTAGACGTTGCGACTAGTGGTAAGAAAATGACAGTCTTACGATTACTACAATACTTAACCATTTCGTCAGCTATCTGATAAAGATACGGATCAAGTGCGCTACTGACATCACTTGCCTTAAAATCTCCTGCTGACATCGAGACGCCTGATAAGTCAATTTTCAAAGGGATTGTCAATGCCTTCATTGGTGATAAGTAACCGTTTTTGATTGCATCAGGTAGAGAATACTCATAGGCCAATGAGTCAAAATACTGCCCTAGATTTTTCTTATCTGTCCTATCTGCGGTAGCTGTAACACCTAAGACTTTAGCGCTACTAAAGTAGTCAAGTACTGATTGATAGCTACTGGCCATGATGTGATGGGCCTCATCAACTATGATTGTGTCGTAGTGATCAGGTTTAAAACGCTTCAAACGTTTCTCACGCATGAGAGTCTGCACGCTCCCGACTGTGACACGGAAAAAGGAATTTTCTGCGGTATCGTCTGCTTTCTCTACTGCCGTTTTCAATCCTGTTACCTTGAAAAGTTTGTCTGCTGCTTGATCAAGCAATTCGCCACGATGTGCCATAATTAGCACACGTTCGCCTTTGCTAACAAGTGTCTTGGTTAGATCTGAAAATGTAACGGTCTTACCTAGGCCAGTTGGCAACACGAGTAGCGTTTTTCGATTACCATTTTCCCATTCTTCCTGAATGTGTTCATTTGCCTCAATCTGATAAGGACGTAGCTCCATCTTCTACCTCCTCTAGTTCTAAAGACATTTGTGGATCAGCTTCTTTTTCTAATTCATAAGCCTTTGCTTCAGCAGCATTATAGTCTTCATCAAAATCAAACTTGACTGTGACCATGTAATCTTTTTCTTTGTATGAAAAATCCTGACCAATACTTACAAGCCATTTTGAAAATTCCTTGACAGCTTCAGATGATTGAAACTTAAATTTTCCAGTAAGATTTTTTTCAGCTAACATTCTTACCCTCCGAAGTTATAGCCACCAGTTGGCGGTGTTTGTGGTTGTTGAGGAGTTGCACCAGGGAAAGGCGTAACTGGTGGTTGTTTATTTGCCTGCGGTGGGGTTGGTGGCACTGGTTGTTGATAATTTTGTTGAGGTGCTTGATATGCTGGGGACGCTGCTTGTTGTGTAGGTTCGTTGAAAGTCTTCACACGATTGTTCTTGCCAGGATTACCATCCCTATCTGTATAGTTGTTAATTTCAAGCTCAGCTATTCCTTTGGCACCCAATACTGCTTGCCAATTTGGACGGAGTGGTTCCCCTTTTTTCTTTTGACCAATTGAAATAAAGAACTGAGAGATTCTCCATTCTCCCTTGCCATACAGATACAAGTTTTCCTTAACTGTTGACTTTTCACCTGTAGAAGCATTAATGAATTCCAATGATAAAATAGCCATATTAGTTCCCGTAGGTACTTTTGCTTGATAATTAGGTTTTGGCTGATAAGTACTGCGTTCAAAATTCACAACTGTGAAAGGATAATTACCTGCATCAAACAATGCAAAAGGTGTTCCCTCATTTGAAATTTCATCATCCCAACCAAATGTTTGCATATCTTCCATTTTTCTATTCTCCTTTTTCTAAAAGCCTCTTTTGGCTGTAATTTGGGCAAAGATGTTCGCCCATTGTGCAACAAGTCCACCTTGTACTAAATCAGATGGATAATCTTTGACTGATACCTCTGCAGGCATAAACCCTTTTTCAACGACAACTGCCTTGACTTCATCTTCTGTCACGCCATTTGCGGTCATAAGTTGCGCAAGTTGTGGATCAATACCTGGATCAATCACAATTGGATCACGTCCAAAGTTCGGTGCAGGTTGTTCAGGTTGTGCAGCTGCTACAGGTTGTGTAGTGTTAGCTTGATTTATCGGTATTAATTCTGTTTGCTCTGGTTCAATCGGTGGTTGAACTGGTTGAACTGTCGGTGATGTATTGAAAATATGTGCAATAGATGCATAGTCAAATGGTAACTTGTCCGCCAGTCCATGACGATTTTTAGCATCCCACCCTGGATAATGTGTCGCATACATAACCCTATGACCACCAGTTGCCTTTTTGGATTTGGTTTTTTCGTCAGTCAGAACTGTCATTTCATAGTTAGCGAATAGCACCATGTCAGCCCATTCCTTAACGATAGCCCCAGTTTTATCTTCCATCTTGAGTTGATACCGATCAAATGCTCCCATCTGATCAGGCTCTTCTTTCTTTTTTAGTTTTGCATGGGCAGTAAGCACTACATTAATGCCAAGCTCTACTAAGTCAGATAATTTGTTGATAAGTAATCCAAACTCTTTTTCTAAGGCGACGTATTTAGCACCGTAATCATTATTACTATCAGTCCATTTACCAAGAACTGCTAAGTGCTCTTTACAAATTCGTTCAGCCCAGTCTGCACTATCAATAATAAGTGTGCTACAAATTCTACTTTGCTTAACGTAGTTCACTTCATCTAATAACATTTGCCAGCTATTCGGATTATCAAGACGTTGGACGTTCATGTTTGATGTAGACCCTTCCGTGTCGATAAAGACAGGGTTAGGGAACTGTGATGCAAACGTTGACTTACCAATCCCCTCCACACCATACAGCACAACTTTTTGAGCGGTAGCTGTTGGACCGCTTGTGATATTAAAACTCATTTAATTTCTCCTTTAAAATTGATACTTAGGTGCTTCTACTGCTACTTGAGGCACTTCTTCACTATAGCCATCTGTGATAATAATAGAACACTCATCACCAGTAGAGACACGAGTGGCGATAATCTGTAGCTGTTCAGTCTCAGCCCATTGGCCAAACTCCGTCAATGTTTCAAGGTCGAATTGTTCTAACTTATCCACAAGAATGAAACCACATTCAGGGTTAAGCTTACGGACAATAGCCGTTGATACCTTCAACTGTTCAGCGCCTGACATATTGTCCCACTTCTGGCCGTTGTAAAGAAGTTCACCTTCAGCAACTGATAGCCCAGGCAATGGTAAGTCAGCATTATCAAGCAGCTTAGTTTTTTCAAGCCTGATACCCTCAATCTCAGATGTCAGTCCATCATACTGGTCTTTGTAATTTTGAGCATCTTCATTAGCTTTATCCTTATCAAGGTTGGCTCTAACTTTCAAATTAATCTGTTCAACTTGCGCAATATTTTGCTCAAGCTGAACAGTTGATTCATCATGTAGATCAAGCGTAGACTTTTCAGCTATCTCAAGCTTAGCTTCAATGTCAGCACGTTCAGCGATTAGTCTATCAATCTCACTATCAAGATTATCTTTTAACTGCGCTAACTGGTCACGTTGTGATCTCAGACGAGCATTTTCACCATTCTTGGCCAAGATTGACTGCTGTTGTGTGATAAGCTCAGACACACTCACAAGGTCTTTAGGTGCATCAGGATAATAGACCTGTTCGGCAGCAAACTTTTTCTTTTGATCAGCGATTTGACCAATCGCAGTTCGCTGGTTGTATTTTTCATTTTCCTGTTGTTCAAGTGAGGCCAACTGTTCACCGACTCCGATGATTTGAAGTAAAGTCTTAGCCTTTTCTGAGTTATTAGCTTCAATGAATTTAGGCAAGTTTATTGAAAACTCTTCAACGAAGCTATTCAAAAGCTGTTGACCTGCTTTGTTCCCGCTTGGGTCAATTACCTTCAGATCACTATTCTTGCCGTCACGACGTATCTCTAGGCCATTGTCAAGGACAATATGCAGATTAGGTGGCAATACGCTGCCCTCACGGTGCGCTTGGCTAGGTTTATATTTGTTTCCACCTAATGCCCAAGCAATTGAGTCCAAGATTGATGTCTTGCCTTGACCATTGCGACCTCCGATTATCGTCAAGCCGTTAGCTGTCGGTTCGAGTTTGACAGCTTTTACACGCTTGACATTTTCTATTTCTAGTTTGTTAATTTTTACCATGTTTTTTCTCCCAATCATCTTTAAATTTGTCACTTTCAATTAGCGCTACAATGTTTTGCCATAATTCATCAACTGTTAGAGATTTTTGAATGAATTCATCAGCTTGATAGTCAAGCATGCCAAAATCAAGCTGTATCTGTTTTGAAAGCGAAAAGCTGTCACAAGGATTATTGTTACGACTAACAGCTTTGAGTAATAGTTCCTTACTCCACTGTCCGCTCCAGTACTTAGCGGTGTATATCATCTCTCAATACCCCCAAACCTGTGTAGCGGTCTCAAACATCTCGTACCGTGCCAATTTAGCTTTAAGTTGTGCATTTTCAGCTTCAAGTTGACCACAGTACAAGTCTAAATCTCTGAAAGCTAGTCGCATTTGCTTAGCCTCAACTTGTAGCCGTTTGATCTCACGGCTCTGACCTTCGTTGTTTGCCAACAACAAAGCGTGTTGGCTTACTTCAAATTGTGTCATTTGATCCCTTTCTAGTAATCAACCCAGAACATATTTTTTTCTGCTTCAGCACTCATCCATGCGCTATAAATTTTCCGGTTGATATAAACTTCTTGGCGATTGACTTTAGCATATCCATTCTTAAATTCAGAATCTCCAGCGGTCATGGCTTTCATTCTAGTTTGATAGGCTGTTTCACCAAGGTCAAATTCTTCTTTGAATTTCTTTTTAGATATCCAATTTCCATCAGATAAATCAAGAGCCATATAATCCCCCTTTCTGTGGTATAATTGACTTGTAAATAATTTTTACTGAGCGCTTTCCAGAGCGCTTTTTTTGTTACCTGAATTCATCTAAGCTGATATCAAGTGCATCAGCTATCTTGACCATCAGCTCAAAACTAGGACTTTTAGATTTTCCAGTTTTTAATGATGATAAGGCTTGATGACTAATTCCAGACAATTTTGACAATCTATAAACAGATATGCCTTTTTCTTTTAGCTTGCCTTCAATCTTCGACCACAACATATAGTGCCTCCTTTTTAATTGTTAACGTTTTCTATCGCAATATATAGTAAAATACAGTTGCATACTTTTAAGCTAACTGATATAATATATTTGAATAATGAACATACCAACTGAGCTTTATTCAAATAACTACAGAAAGGAGTTACTAAATATGAACAAATTGGAAATAGTGTCTTTTGAATACGCTGTATCAGTTTTTAATGAAATCGCTGCTAGTAAAAATGATTCTTTTGTTCCTTTTGAAATCATATGGGATACTTCACTGGGTCTTGCTAAAGCAAGAACGATTATTTATGACCAATATAATGATCCTGTGCTTAACGAATCTATAAGAACCGAAAGCATTCAACAAAATTCTTTTGTTCCTGGTTCTAAGAATAACGATTCATTCTCCTTCATTCGTCATGAAGTATTTGAACAATTCAACAATAGTGGTTTTGGTATTAAAAACTTGCATCTTTCGAGTAGGCCTGACTTATTAATTGTTAAGCTACTAGAATTAGCAAAAGTTGACTTCCCTGATAACATTGATACCCCTAATAACTCGACTATGTTTGATTTTGAGTTATTAGACGGGACTATAAAATTACCGTTTATTCATAGTGATTCTATAGAAATTAAAGAACCTATCAGCTTAATTTCAAAAAATTAGATTCATATTTTATTAAGTTATAAACATATTGAAGAGTTGCATACGCTTGTTCGTTTGTTAAGTCTTCTTTTTTTAATAAGTCAAGTATTTCTACGCCGATTTTATTAAGTTCTGGATTTCCAAAAAAGTCTAAAGGTATATTTTCTCGTTTGAAGTGTTCTAAATAAATATTTCTCGCAACTTCCTTTTTTGAATTGGTCATTTCATTTTCCATTCAACCACTCCTTTCTAACGTAACTTGTCATCTTTATCGGTAATTTCAACATGACGCAATGCATATTCAATCAAACGATTAGTGACTTCAAATAACGTGATGTTTGTCTGTTTACAGATTCGGTCGATAGCTTGGTAATTATATCCATCAACTTTTACAGTTGTCCGCATATCGCTACCAGGCGCTCGCACCTCAAACTCAAGTTTTGGTTCTGACATTACTTATTTCCTTTCTAACGCAGCTTGAAATCATCAATGATTTTCAAGATAATTTTATGAGCCTGCGGTGTGCGAAGTCGTCCGCTTAAAGTGTCAATCATGACATTTTTAGCAACATCATACTTTGCTGCCAAACTCATTTTTTCAATTCCATTTGTGGTAATGAACTCATTAACTAAGTTCAAACCATGGTCATCTACTGGCATACTATGCCTCCTTTCTATAGGTTTATTACACTTAAAGCCTCATTTTTTTGGTATAATTAAAGATAAAAAGGTGAAATTTTATGATTTACTTAAAACTATTTCTAGTTCTTTTTTTCATCACTTTCATAACTTTTATTTATAGATATTCTCAAGCAAAAGAAAACTATAAGGAAATAACAAAGTTAAAAGAGGAATTTATCTCTTGGATACAAGACACTGATTTACCAAAACCAAGTAATGCTGTATTCACTAGGTTGTATCACCAAATGTATGGTACAAAAGAACGCTCAATGAAACACTACAAAGGTAATTCTGCTTTATTAGTTTCTGAAAATATAGACGTTGTCGGAAGTTTTCCAACAATGAACTCTCAAGTGCTCTCTCAAAGTGTATTCATCATTGATAACATGGAAAGCCACTACTTTGATAAACTGATAGAACTAAAAAAGAAAAGCTACTGGATTAAATTCATCATTTTTATCCCCTCAGAAATATCCAGTTACCTCGGAATAAAAACAGAATCTATTTTTTCTAAAATAATGATTTTTCTGTACTGGTTAATTCCTATTATTATTGGGGTATTTAACTCAGATATCAGAGATTTCTTCATAGATATTTTCAAAGTTTAGGCCTATTCTTTTTTATCCAAACTGTCAGAAATAACAAATGAATTATTGAATACGTAGTGCTTATCAAAAGGAACCAAAGAAATAGTTTAGAATGGTATACGTAATATCCAGTAGCCGGAATAACTAGAAATAATATGTTAGTTATCATTTTAGAAATTTGATTATTCAATTTTTCTTTATACATAATTCCCCTCCTTCCTAGCCCCACGGGCTTTTTTATTTACCAAACATCATACTCCTGAATATAAAATTCCAGCACCCTATACTCAATATTCACCTAGTTAGAATCATCAGTATTCTCGTCCTTAAATAGCTTATAGAAAAGATTAGCTACTGCTAAAGTTAGAGCTATCAATGATAGAATAAGCGAGAAAATTGAAAGAATCATTTCATCCCCCTTCCTAGCCCATCAGGGCTTTTTTATTTCTCAACTCAATTAAGCGAGGGCACTTTTATGGCAGTTGCCAACCTCTTGACCTCTCATGTTGGGTAGCCATTATCATGCCCTAGAGATAGCTATATTATTGAGTTAAGATTTTGTATAAGAAAAAGTTACAATTTCGTATTTTCTATTGACTTAAAGTATTAATTTTCGTACAATAAAAGCATAGTTAAAACACCTAAATAAAGCTTAATAAACATTCTTGGCGGGACGTTCAATGTGCTTTTTATAGGTCTATTTGCTAACCGAAAGACTAACTTATCTTACAAAACTTATTATACGAGATTTAATACTTTTTGTCAAGAGTTAATTATGAAAATTCATACTTTTATACAGGAAAGGATTATATGCTTGTATTCAACAATATAAAATCTTTAGCTAAGAAACAAGGAAAAAGCATTAAAACAGTGGCATTAGATATAGGTCTCAGTGAGAATGCTATCTATGGTTGGAAAAAGACAAAACCCAAGGCAGATGATTTAGCAAAAGTAGCTGACTACTTTCACGTGTCTGTAGATTACCTGCTCGGTCGTGAAGAGTTAACCTCAATTAAAGAACCCGTTGATCTTGCAGACTTAGTTGATGATAGTAAAGTGGACTGGGATGAGTGGGTATCATTTGATGGTAAACCTCTGACCGATGAAGTTAAAACTGCAATGAAGCTTATTCTTGGAAAACGACTAGAAGATTGATGGGGAAGATGTATGGATAAACAGGATCTTATATACTTCCTCATCAGTGAGATTAAAAAACAAGGGTTTGATGTAGTTGGCCACAATTTATTTCCACTATCAGCAGTGGTTAACATCAATAAAAAAGTTATGATATATAACCCTACTACTATTACACCATTCAAACTGGCACACGAGTTGAGCCATATCATCAACAAGGATGGCCATAGAACTAATGACTATGATGCACTGAGTGTTCATGAGATACGTGCTAATCGTGAAGCAATACTAATGCTATGGCAAGTGTTTGAACAAAACGGCGGTAATTATAGCTATTTCAGTTTTTTTGCTGATTTGACAGAAAGCCCATTTGAGCTGGCATACACAATAGTTAGCAGAGAGTACTCAGAAATGATTGAGGCTATAACAGAAATCTATGATGATGACATATCAGCAGACATAGAAAAAAGCCAGTTACATGACTATGCTCTGGACTATATTAGTAGTTGCAACGAACTTGAATCAATCAACTTATATAGCTTTCTTGATTCATATCATCTTGACTATAATCTCTATGATCTAGCCAAGAAAGAATTTTGTAAATTATTGGGTGTAGCATAAATTATAAATATGAAAATCGTGCAAAACTGATCCACGTTAAAAGCTGTCTTGAAAGGGTAATTATGGAGATTGAAAAAATCAAAGATGATTTAAAGACTCTCGGAAAACGTGTATCTGAACTTAGTGGAAACATAACAAATGAAGAGCAAACAAAAAATGCGTTTATAATGCCATTTTTCCAAGCTTTGGGTTATGATATATTCAATCCACTCGAGTTTGTTCCAGAATTTACTGCAGATGTTGGAATTAAAAAAGGCGAAAAAGTAGATTATGCTGTCGTTACTAATGGTAAGCCTCAAATCTTAATTGAGTGCAAATCAGTATCAGAAAGATTAACAAAACACGACTCGCAACTTTTCCGATATTTTGGCACAACAAATTCTAAATTTGCCATATTAACAAATGGGAAAGAGTATCGGTTCTTCACAGACTTGGATGAGCCGAATAAGATGGATTCTACACCTTTTTTGACTGTAGATATTGAAAATATCAGAGATAATCAATTTTCAGAAATAATAAAATTCCATAAAAATAATTTTGATATAGATAAAATTGTATCATCTGCATCAGAATTAAAATACCTTAACATACTCAAGGCGTTTCTATCTGAAAACTTAACAGAGCCAACGGACTCATTTTTAAGCTATCTTGTTTCAGAGATTTATGATGGCAGAAAAACTCAAGCTATTCTTGATAGTTTTAAACCTATTATCACAAAAGGATTTAATCAATTTATTTCTGAAAAAGTTAATGAGAAGTTGAGCGCTGCATTAAACACTAATGGTGCTGCATCCGAAATTGAATCTGATAATGAATTAGAAATAATAGAAGACCATTCATCCGACATAGTCACGACTCCTGAAGAACTTGAAGCTTATACAGTTGTCAAAATGCTACTCCAAGACGTTATTACACCAGATAGAATTTTCTATCGAGACAACAGAAGTTATTTTAATATAATTGTAGACAACAAGATAACTAAATGGGTATTGCGCTTTATTGTCAAACCTAGTAAAACGAGTATTGAAGTAAGAGATTGTGGGACTTTTGAAATAGATTCTCCACTCGACATTTCAAAATATACTGTAGAACTTCATGAAGCTGTTGCTAAATTTTTATAAAATTTATAATTAAAACAAAAAAACGTCACCCATTCCCTCCGCAAAAAGATTGTGTGAAAAATATTGTGCAGACTTGATGTGCGTTAAAAGAACGTAGGACATTATTTATGAAAAAATATAATAATAGTAACCAATTAATCAGTAATAAAATTTTTAACAAAGTTTTATTACTAAGTCTTATTCCACTAACACTACTTTCTATAATTGGATTCTCAGGGTATACTGAAGCAAAAACCAATTCTAATAAAGCAAAAGAAACAATAACTAGTAATATTCAAGTTATCCCTTCAGAAGCTATTTTACCCAAATTAATTGAATATACAAACGCTAAATCGGCCGGACCAACAGAAAACTATTACTGGGAAAATGGAACGGCAAAATTATCCAATTTTGATACTTTAAAAGCAGGTGAGTATAAATTTGAAGCTGATGATAAAAGGCGCTCTAGTACTGCACGTGCTATATTAACATACTCTCAATATGAATCATCTAAAGGTTCTCGTCAGGGACAACCATTAGAACCTCCTTTTTGGCCAAAAAATAATCCTAAAACTGCAATTACTTTTTCTTTAACTGGCAAAACTTATCATGGTTATCAATTCAATAGAAGTCATTCTATAGCAGACAGTTTACTTGGGAAAGATTCTTATACTTCTAATTTTAACTTTACAACTGGAACAAGAAGTCAAAATGTTGGTGCAAACAAAAATGGTGGTATGCGTTACGCTGAAGAACTCGCCGAAAAATACTGGAGATCACATTCAAATACCACTACAACAATTAGCTATCAAACGACACCTGTCTATAATGAAAATGAAACTATACCACGCGGATCAATTGTAGATTTAAAATCATCAGATGGAATTATTGATATTGAAATAGTTGTTATCAACAGTGCAGAAGGTCTAGATATAGATTATAATTCTAATGATACCTCAACTGCAACATCCGAAGCACCTATGCAATCTTCAAGTGAACCTACTACTTCAGTAGAGCCTACACCAGCCCCTGAGCAGCCTGCAGTACCTGATACAAATTACACAACATCTGGTAATTGGACAATCGCTGCACCTGGTATGGTATTTATTTCAAATACTAATAGATACTACTCATCAGTTACAAACCCTCAAAATTACGTTTACACTACACAAGACAACGCAAATGCATCAGGAGCTGTACGTGCGCCTCGTGGAAATCAATACGCTAGACCCTAACAGAATGTAAAAAAACGCCACTCACTCTCTCACCAAAGTTTGTGAGTAAAATATCGTGCAGATAGGATCCACGTTAAAAGCTGGAATAGGAGTATTTATTTATGAAAAAAGGGAAAAGAGACGAAAACATTTCTGAAACACAAAAACCAATTTATAAAAAATGGTGGTTTTGGCTAATTGTTGCTATTATTGTATTTGCTGGAATTGGCGGTAATTCTAACTCTAAAACAGAAACCAAAAAAGAAACAAAAACAGAAACTTCGGCAGAAATTGCAAATGAGTCAAGCGCTGATGAAGCAGAAAAAGAAAAAGAAGCCAAAGAAAGCGCTGATAAAGAAGCACAAGAAGCTGCTTTAAAAGCAGCTAATGAAAAGGCTGCACAGGAAGCAGCCGCTAAAGCCGCTGCCGAAAAAGCTGCACAAGATGCAGCTGACAAAGACCCTAACACATACCAATCATTACCATATGACGAAATGGCTAGAAATGGAGATAATCACAAAGGTGAAAAATTACAAATAAACGGAAAAGTAATACAGGTGATGGACTCTGATGACGGAACAGCGCATCTAAGAGTTGCTACAAGAGATGGATATGACGATGTTTACTATATCGAAATTCCTGCTAGTCAATGGAAGACTCACAGATTACTTGAAGACGACGTTATAACTTTTTACGGTAATGTTTACGGGTTATATAGCTATGATTCAACAATGGGTGGAAAAATAACAGTTCCTGCAATGACAGTAAATATGTATTAAAACTAAAAACGCCACTCACTCCCTCGACCAAAAGATTGTGAGTAACGTATTCCAAAAGATAGTAAAGCACGCTATTGTATAGTGAACTTTTACTATACTCATTTTACCACAGAAAGGGGCATAAACCAATGTGGATAGAAGATTTACCGAACGGAAAGTATAAATTTTGTGAACAATATACTGACAATCTTACTGGACAACGCAGAAAAGTGACTGTCACACTTCAGAAAAATACCAGGGAAACTAGAAATCAAGCACAAAAGCAATTACTAGCTAAAATAAGTAAAAAACAAAAAATAGAATCCAAAACAATCAGGCATATAACATTTGATAAACTATCTGACGAGTGGTTTAATATATACTCCAAGCAAGTACGTCCAAATACCATTCTTGCACTGAAATCTAATATTAAAATGCTGAAATCAGAAATAGGAACTGAAACTATCGTTGATAAAATTACCCCAGCATTTTTGACCGAAATTTTTGAAGGCTTAATGTTCATTGACAACGATATATCAGAAAATTATGCTAAGACGTTGCGATCAAGATTAAATAATATTTTTGAATTTGCCATAACCCATGGATATTTAAAAGAAAATCCAGCCACTTCAGTTAGAATACCCAGAAAGAAAAAGGCAGCGCATTTAGTTAGTGATTTCTTTTTAGAACCAAATGAATTAAAATCATTGATGAACTATCTCAAGCTACATAACTACCGCTACTATTTACTTTGTCAATGGCTATATCTGAACGGTCTCAGATTTGGGGAAGGTAGTGCCATGTTAAAATCAGATATCAAAATCACTGATGAAAGACAATATTGTATTGTTAGTGGAACACTAGATTATCACGGCAAAAAAATATCTGATCAAGTAAAATCTACAGAGACCAAAACGAAAGATGGTATGCGAGAAGTCGATTTAAATAGTAAAGCTATAGAAATCTACCATGAGGCGCTCAGATTAAGCGATAACAGCGACTTTCTATTTACCACAACAAATAATACACCTATTCAAGCAAATGCCTTAAATTCATTCTTTAAGGAGCATAAAAAGGATATGGGATTTGAAGAAAATAAAAGAATTTCTACTCATATATTCAGACATACACATGTATCAAAACTTGCTGAATTAGGAGTACCACTTCACATGATTCAAAAACGAGTAGGGCATGCGAACGAAGGGATTACCAGAGATATTTATTTGCACATTACACAAGCCATGAAGAATGAAACAAAAAATCTACTAGAGAAGCTCTAACAGATTTTTTAATTGAAGAAAAATTGCCCCCTTTTTGCCCCCTTTTAATATTCAACTCCTAAAAAAATTAATAGCACCATTTTCAAGACATAAGAAAAACCCTTATCAAATAAGGGTTTCCAAACACCATCTTAACGACGGATTTCTTTAATACGAGCTGCTTTACCTTGAAGGGCACGCAAGTAGTAAAGTTTCGCACGACGGACTTTACCGTAACGTACTACTTCGATTTGTTCAACACGTGGTGTGTGGATTGGGAAGATACGTTCTACACCAACACCGTTTGAAATTTTACGAACTGTATAAGTTTCTGAGATGCCTTGACCTTTACGGGCAATTACAACACCTTCGAAAATTTGGACACGTTCCCGAGTTCCTTCGACAACTTTAGCGTGAACACGCACAGAGTCACCAGGACGGAAAGCAGGGATGTCACTGCGAAGTTGTCCTTCATTGATAGCTTCGATTAATGGATTCATTATTATTCTCCTATTCTACTCATCTTAAGACTTACCTAAGTATTCGTGCCCTTAGCACACGCCTCAGCGGATGAGCGGTTTGTATGCGTCCATTACGCACCTATCTATTATACCAGAATACCTTGATTATTCAAGCATTTTGCTGAAATTAGTTTATCAACCTATCACAAATCAAAAATCTTACCAGGATTCAAGATATTTTCTGGGTCGAAGGCGCGCTTAATCGCCTTCATAGCCACCAACTCACTAGTTCCGATATATTTCTGAAAATATGGCTTTTTCAACAACCCAATACCGTGTTCTGCAGAAGGCTTGCCACCGACTTTTGCGACATAGGCATATAGCTCATCCAGATAAGCTTCAAGTTTTTCCATCCATTCCTCATCTGTCAAATCGTTTTTGATAATGTTGGCATGGATATTACCATCGCCTGCATGACCGAAAAAGATAGCGGATAGATTCGCTGCTATTGCCATTTGCTTCAGCGCGATAATCGTCGGTGCTATTTGATTAACGGGAACAACCACATCCAGTGGTTCTTGGATACTCTCAAGTTCTACTGAGGAGACAATTGCCCCCCGAAGTTGCCAGACAGCATGACGTGTCTGCTCATCCTTCAAAATCAGAGCCTCGTCACTTAGACTTGCTAAATAGTCCAGCTCATTTTCTAGTTGCTGCTCAGCATTGCCATCCAAGGTAATGAGTAGAAATGCTTGACCCGATAAATCAGGGAAATTTAGCTGTAATGCGCGCTCAGAATAAGCCATACTGTCTCGCTCAAAAAATTCTAAGGTTGCTGGCACGAGACCTGATGCTAGGATTTCGAAGACTTTAGGAGATAACTGCATCAAACTTTCAAAGCCCAACAAAATATCTCGACTGAATTTCGGTTTAGGCTGAATTTTCAAATCAAGTTCAGTAATGACACCTAGCGTGCCTTCGCTGCCAATAAAAATATCTTTAAGATCATAGCCTGAGCTGTCTTTTCGGTTGATAGAACCGACTCGAAGTTTGCGACTATCAGCCAATATCACGCGCATCGCTCGAATATTGTCTCGAGTGACACCATATTTAACAGCTCGCATCCCACCTGCATTGGTCGCTGCATTCCCACCAATACTCGCTGCTTTACTCCCCGGGTCAGGTGCATAAAAGTAAGGAGTCTCCGCCAGAAATTCTGAGATTTCTGCAATTGTCACGCCCGCCTCAACAGTTAAGGTCATTGTTTCAGTATCCAGTTTAATGATCCGATTCATTTTTTCAAGACTCATTAAAACCTGATTGTTATCAGGGAAGGTCGCACCCGAAAGTCCCGTATGCCCACCAATTGTGATCAATTTCTGATGATTTTTTCTGACTGCTTGCATCAACTCAACTACATCTTCCTGCGATGTTGGAAAATAAATCGCAGTCGCTTGACCAATTTCTCCAGTCACACGGTTAGTCAAATAATTTTCTGAAATCTCCATCAAATATCCTCTTTCTCAAGTAATCCAACAACTTCTGTCAAACTTTTTACCGTATAATCTGGTTGTGCAACTTCACTTTTAGCGTCATTTTTACGATTGATCCAGACAGATTTCATACCAACTGTGTTAGCACCTAAAATATCGGTAAATAACTGGTCACCTACCATGAGGCTTGTCGCTCTATCCGCTTGGGCACGGGATAAAGCAAAATTAAAAAGTTCTGGCGCCGGTTTTCCCTGACCGAAATCTCCAGAAATAATCACTTTCTTAAAGTATTTTCCTAGTTTTGGTGCTTTTTCTAATTTCAGTTTCTGCAAAGAAGGCGCTCCATTAGTCAAAAGAACTAATTGATAACGCTCATACAAGGCATCCAAAGCGGTGTAAGTATCCTCATAAGGCACTGAATTTTCAGTTCTAATGACAATAAACATCAAAGAAATTAACTTGGCCAATCGGTTATCCGAAATACCCACGTCTGCCAATGCCATGGTCCAAACTTGCTGACGATAAGCCCTGACGACTTCAGATAACTCAGGGAACCGTAGGGTCTCATCTGTAAACTCTCCCCATAAAGCTTCAAAGGGGCTGATGCCAATCTGTACTGTAAAATCATAAATCGCATAGGTATCAAAAAGCATTACTGCTCGATTTTTAAGGGCTACCTCAAACTCTTGTGCCTGAACCCTTGGGTATTTACTGACCAAAAAAGCAGTCGTCCTATCTATCGCTAATTGAACCGCCTGCTCATCTGACAATAAAGTGTTATCCAAATCGAAAAAAATTGTTTTAATCGTCATCTTATCTCCATTGAACTACTATACTACCGACTTAATTCAAAGCTCTACAACATCACGTACACTACCGTCCACATCAATGAAATATCGCTTCATATTTCCTAAATCATAATAAACATCAACCAAACCATTTTTTAAAAATGGTACAGGATTCAGGCGTAAGGGCTGACTTTTAAAAATGTAATCTGTACCATTGATTTTAGCTGTGCATGTTAATCTTGTCAACCTATTATTATTAACAGTGCGTGCTGTCCCCTGAAAATCAATCACCTCAGCACTCATTTTAATACCTTGTTCTTTTAACCATTTATTTTTAACTTTTTGGTGCTTAGAGTAACCAATAAGAAGTAATCCTATCATGAAAATAAAGAGACCAGAACCACCAAAAACCGCTAAAAAGATAAAACGAAAATCGCTGATTGCGGATGTATTTTCAGTATAAACACCATTAATGTCAATACCGTCCATTGGGACAAGTTGTATAACCGTCGCTACGATTATAAAAATAAAGCCAACCAGCATAGGTATTAAGCCAATCCACCATGTCTGATATATAAAGCTTTTTTTCTTCATCGTTTCCCTTCTCCCATGTCTCAAATAAAAATAACCCCATTGTTAGCAACGAGATTATTATATCATAAACTTGTATTTTTATCAGAACCCACCTAAATCAATTGCCTTGTACCTAGGCTCGATACCCTCTGCCTTCAAGTAAACGGCCAATGGCACTAAGTCTTCTGCTTCATACCGTTCACGATAAGTTGCGATTACTGCCTTGTCATGAATCTTTTCATCTAAAACAAGCGCTTCAACTGGAATTGGCCTGTCACCAGAGATTTTAGCATCTATCAAGACAGTTTTACCTTTGGCAATATCTGCTAATGCTGTATCAAAGACAGATTTAGCATCCCCTATACTTGTTAAAGTATAACCTTTTGCCCCCATACCTTCCGCAATTTTCGCAAAATCTACCCCCATGAACTCAACACCGATGTAGCCGGAGTTTGTTTCTTCTTGCTCATCTTTGATAAAGCCAAACTGGTTATTGCTGAAAACAACGTTGATAATCGGTAGCTTGTACTGAACTTCTGTGGCAAGGTCTTGCATGACCATATTAAAGCCACCATCACCCGCTAAATTCCAAACTTGACGCGCTGGAAAGTCAAGTTTAGCAGTCAAGGCACCCGGGATGCCAATCCCCATGGTCGCAAAGAGATTAGATGTCCGCCACAGTTGTTTGGGATTGAGGTGTAAATGGCGAACTGAAGTTTGCGTCACATCACCGACATCAATTGAGAAAATAGCATCATCTTCGGCGTGGGTATTGATTTGATGATAGACTTGATAAAGCTGCAAATCCCCTTCTGTTTTAGTCTCAAGTTTGTGAACGTAATCATTCCAGTTTTTAATGTTGGCGAGATTGGCACGCCACCAGCCTGTTTCTGGTTTTTCTTTGGTCAACTTCGTCAACTCACGGATGGCTTCACCTGCATCACCTAAAATCGTGACATCATTATAATTACGCTTACCGAGATTAGCAGGATTGATGTCAATCTGGATGAAGTTTTTGACATTTTCAAAAAGGTTAGTGACTTCTGCAAAAGGATAATTATTACCAACAAAAACGACTGTCTCAGCATTTGGAAATGCTTCATTAGCTGGCTTAGTTGCCACGCGATTAGCAGAACCTAGTAGAGCTTCAAAATTAGCATCAAATTCATCAAAATTGATGCCTGTCACTGCTACTGGTGCTTTGATTTTACGGGATAGGTCAACGACATCTTGACCTGAACCTCGCATGCCAATGCCAGCATAGATAATTGTTTTCTCAGATGCGTCTAGTATCTGAGCAGCCGCCTCTATGTCCCCAAAATGCAGGGTAGGATTTGGAAATGTTCGGTGCGCATTCGCTGCAGAATAAAACGGTTTAGCTGGAATATCAAAGGTCCCTAGATTGACTGGTAATTGGACAACAGCGACACCATTTTTGGCATAGGCTTGACGAATGGCCTCATCAATGACATGAGGGATTTGTTCAGCAGTTGTAATTGTCCGATTATAAATGGCAACATCCGCATAAATTGGATTTTCGTTCATTTCTTGGAAAGTATCCATGTTCATCCCATTAGTCGCAAATTGCCCCACAATTGCTAAGACAGGTACATGATCCTCACGTGCATCATATAGACCGTTCAGCAAGTGAGTACCTCCAGGTCCTGCTGATCCAAAAGCAACACCGATATGCCCCGTATATTTAGCATGCATAGCTGCTGCTAGTGCGCCAACTTCCTCATGACGCACTTGAATATAGTCAATCTTATCTTTTTCATGCAATAAAGCATCCATCAAAGAATTGATAGAGCCACCGGGAATCCCATAGATGTGTTTCACACCCCATTCTTCTAAAACTTTTACGGCTGCAACACCTGCATTAATTTTATCCATTATTCTAGCTCCTTCTTACTGAGTTACTAATCAAACTAATAACTCATTATCTAAGTCAACATGACATCCAAAAATGTGAAAGCGCTTAACTTTTTTATACTTTTATTATACAACTTATTATTTATGAGATAAAGAAAAAGGTCCGAAAATCGGAACCTTTTCTAATATCATATAGTAAAACTTAATTTTCAATAAAATAGATAACAAGTGCCAAAATTGACCCTATCAAGGAAATACTCCAAAAAAAGAAATCAACACGCCACTCTGACCAAGGCTTACCATGCCCCGAAATGCCACCAAGTTCAAAGTGATGATGAACAGGCGTCATTCGGAAGATACGTTTACCATGTGTGACTTTAAAGTAAGTCACCTGCATCATCACACTAACGGTCTCAAAGACATAGACAATCCCTATCAAAAGCAAAGTCCACTCAACATTTAAAATAATCGAAATGATACCGAGTAAACCACCAAGCGCTAAACTTCCGACATCCCCCATAAAAATCTTAGCCGGTTTATGGTTGAAGATGAAAAAGCCAAGTAAACTACCAATAACAGCAACGATTAAAATTAAAACATCAAAACGATTTTGGTGTACGGCAATCACTGCATAGGCAAGGAGAGAAATCGCAACTGAAATAGACGCCAAACCATCAATACCATCCGTTAAATTAACAGCGTTTGAGAAGCCAACTAACCAAAAGACAAGAAAGACAACAAAGAAAATACCGAGATTTACACGAAAACCAAAAATATTTAAAAAATTAGCGGCAGTTTCGTGTGTATAAATAAGGTAGGCAATAATACCCGTTGCGACTTGAGCTATCAGTTTTTGCCAGCTTGTCAACCCTTGATTAATTTGTTTAAAAATTTTCAAGAAGTCATCTAGGAATCCGACAACAGCATAGATAGCAAAGACAAACCAAATGACCATAAAAGCAGCAGTCAGTTTACCAAAAATAAGCGCAAATACGAGCGAAACGATCAAACTCACCACAACAAAAACAAAGCCACCCATAGTAGGTGTCCCCGCTTTTGCAGCATGCTGTTTAACATCTTCGTGCATTTGTTGCCCACCAATTTTTGCTTTATGGTAAAAGCAGATAAAGGCGGGAATTGTAAGAACTGTCACGATAAACGCGACAAGTCCAGCAATAATAGAATTTAAAATCATATCCATTTCCGTAATTTTCTATAGAATCAAATGATGCGTCAACTATAAATGACGTTTGTCTTGATTTTAACAAAACAAAAACGTTAGCTTAAAAGGAAGTCAACTCATTCTCTCTCTTGCGTATTCATTTTTGCCACGAGTTAATTAAGTGTCACTGTTAATTTTTGACCTTTTTTCAAGCTTGAATTCATCTTGATACTTTGTTCTGTTACTTTTCCAGTTTCAGGGCCGTTATAAGTGACTGTTATCCCCGTCCATTTAGCTAAGGTTGCAACATCTTCCTTGGACCAATCATAGATGTCTGGCATAGCCACATCACCATCGGTCAATAATAAGATACGGGCATTGGCACCAAGTTTAGTCCCTGCCTCAATTGATTGTTTCGTAATGACTGACCCACTGCCGACAACGACTGGTTGTAAAATTTGTTGGCGTAATTGATCCAATGTGTTACCAGGACTTTTACCTTTATAATCTCCCAAAGTGACCTTGGCTTCTTTAACATTTTCATTGTTTGTTGTTGCCAGTGATGTTTCATCAATTGTTGATTTTAGCTCATAAGCTCGTTCCAATAATGGATTAGCAACATCTGAGATATAAGATAAGGTCCAATGTTCCGGTAATGTCACCGTCATATAGAAAATAAAATCTGGATTCTCCGACGGTACCATGGCAACTGCTGAATAGAGATAAGATGTATCACCTTCGTAGTAACCTCCCGTAGGCTTAGCAACTTGGGCTGTACCTGTCTTGATTGAGACATCTTTACCGTCTACACGGAAGTAAGGTTGATTATTTTTCCAGTCATAGGCTGTACCGAAAGTAGGATCCGTACCAACATTGACCATATATTTAAGCACATCGTCTGCCGTTGATTTCTCAATCGGTTTCCCAACGATTTCTGGCTGACTCACACGTTCTGTGCCAGCATCAATATCGGCAATTTTAGAGATAAAATGTGGCTCTAACATCTTACCACCATTGGCAAAGGCAGTGTAGCCCCTTAGCATCTGAACTTCTGTCACACTAATCCCTTGACCAAATGATGAGTTCACTTGTGAGACGACATTTTCATCAGGTAGATTACCGAAACTTTCACCACCTACACCCATACGGGTTGGTACACCAAATCTAAAACGTTTCAAGTAATCATCCCAAGATTTATCACCCATAGCAATCTGAAGTTTAGACATCCCGACATTTGATGAATGCGCAAAACCCTGCGCAAATGTCATAGCACGACCATCAGGGAAATCTTTAACATCCCAGTCACTAACAGGTGCATCAACAACCATAATAGGTTTTGAAACATAGGTTGCATTAGGATTAAAGGTTTTAGTTTCAATACCGGCCGCCACAGTAAACAGTTTGAAGGTTGACCCTGGTTCAAATGCAGCCTGATAGAGCAGGTTGTTCTGACCAAAGAGATTTTCTTTATCAGATTTATTATCATCTTTAGGACCAATAACAGTTTGAGTAACTGGATTGAATGTTGGACGTTGTGTCGTCGCTAAAATCTCGCCTGTATCAGCTTTGACGAGGGTAGCCACAACATTTTGTGCACCAGCATCTTTTATACCGGTCGTATCCATCAATGTTTCTAAGTAGCCTTGTATATTGGCATCAATTGTCGTATAGACATCTTGACCATCTTTAGCTGGCGTCACTGACTTAGCGACACCTTGTAGTGCTTGTCCATTCTTATCTTTTTCCAGTGTTTCAACACCGTTTTTACCTGATAATATGCCATTTAATGATGCCTCTAGGCCGAATTGTCCTATCAATCCTTTGGTATCATCATCCCCATCTTTAAGACCCGCAAGCCCGATGAAATTCGATGCAAAATTACCATTAGGGTAAGAACGTGCTAAATGCGAAGTAAAGCCAATACCTGCAAGTCCTTTTTCCTTGGCTGCATTTGCAATCTCTTCTTTTTGCGTGAATGAGATATGTTTACCAGCAGTACCAAATTCGACTTGACTAGCGCCTTTACGTTGAAGTTGTGCCAAGGTATATTTTTCGTCTATGCCTAATTTTTCCTTGAACAATTGCGCAATCGCTGTAAAATCTTTTGGCGCGGCATAGAGTTTCTTTCCCTCACCCGATACATAAGTCGTATCAAGAATGACATAAATGGAGTAATCACTTGAATCCGTCGCAATCGCCGTCCCATTTCGGTCAAAAATCGTGCCACGTTTCGCATAAATTGTCGTCGTTTCTGAATAATTCGATTTAGCACGCTCGGATAATTTCACCCCATTACTAGAATCGGTCACGATAATCCAAGAAAATCTAACGATAAAAACCGTAAACACAAAGATAGCGAGAATCAAGATGTCCTGCGCAATCCGTTTACGGTTGGCTTGTGGGCTTAAATGCGTTTTAGCGGCATTTTTTGCTACTTTTCTAAATGGCAAAAGTACAAGTTTTTTCAAAAAATTTATCATTTATTTCGTTGCCTTTATCACATTATCATTATTCTGTTTAAGACCACTGTCTCTCGCTTGTTTCATAACTCTATCGTCGCCCATCAACTCATTGATTTGCTGATCATAAGCCTTGAGCTGGTCTTCTTTTGTTGAAACTTCTGCTTGAATTGTCAAAGTGTTTTGCTCAACTTCAATAATTTTAGTTCTGACAAATACCATGCCAATCGCAAGTACAATCGTTGTCACAATCACTGAAAGGTAAAATACTTTTTCAACAGTTGACAGTTTTTTAAATTTTCGCGTCAAAAGCTCTGGCGCAATTGAATCCGCAGAGATATTATAGCTACCATTTTGGTTGGCGGTTTTAATATCAAAATATTCTTTTGGTTTGGCTGCCATGATTTTACCTTTCTATAATTTAACTGCGTTAAGTAATAGAAACTTGACCTTGCTACCGCTCTGCTCAAAGCCACTATCATTCACTTCCCGACAGGCATTTTAATTTTTTTGTGCCACCCTTAATTTAGCAGAGTGTGCCCGATTATTATTGACCAATTCATTCTCGGATGCAAGAATTGGTTTTCGGTTAACCACCGTTAAAAGAGGTTTCATTTCCTCCGGTACCATGGGTAAACCACGAGGGATGTCAACCGTTGCATACTCTTTAAAGAGTGATTTTGTTAACTTATCTTCTAAAGAATGGAATGTAATAACTGATATTCTGCCATCTTTTTTAAGCATATGAATGGCTGTTTCAATTGATTCGGCAGCAGCACCCAGTTCATCGTTCACTTCAATACGAATGGCTTGAAAAATTCGTTTAGCTGGATGACCTTTTTTCCTCAATTCTTTTTGAGGTAATGCAGATTTAATGATATCTGCTAACTGCAGTGTCGTATCTATTGGTGCAATTTCTCGTGCTTTTTCAATTTTTCGCGCAATTTGTTTAGAAAATTTTTCTTCACCATAACGGCTAAAAATTCGCATTAAATCGTTAAAAGCATATGTATTAATAACATCGTGCGCGGTCAATGCCTGTGATTGATCCATGCGCATATCTAATCTCGCCTCTTTTTTATAAGAGAAACCACGTTGACTATCATCAAACTGAGGGCTTGAGACACCCAAATCATAGAGAATGCCATCAAATTCAGTGATACCGTGCTCTGCCAGTGCCACTCTTAGATGTCGAAAATTATTTTTAATCAACGTCACACGTCCAGCTTCAAGCTGTGTTTTTAGTTTTATTTTAGCATTTTGGTGGGCTGTTTCATCTTGGTCAAAAGCATACAGGTGCCCAGTAGTGAGTTGGCTCAGTAAATACGCGCTATGACCTGCACCACCCAGTGTGGCGTCGACGTAGATGCCATCAGGCTTGACTTCAAGCATATCAACGGTTTCATGTAGCAGAACGGTATCATGCTTAAAAGTTGTCTGGTCTGACATGTCTACTCACTTTCTAGTGTTTAGTGCTGATTTTAATGTTATGACTTTAAAATCAGTTGACGCTTTGATTGACGCATCACCTAAACAAATCTTATTATACCAAAAAAATCTAGCAATTTCTAGATTTTTACTGAATTGTCATATTTTAGTCATGAAATCATGGCGGATCTCTAAATCACATCATCAGATTCGTGTTTATCAATACCATAAAAGATTCTACCAATCACAGCCTGATCTTTAGCTTCTTGTTTGACCATTACCATTAATCAAATATTTATAAGATGTAAGCGCCTCAAGTCCCATTGGGCCTCTCGCATGTAATTTTTGAGTTGAAATACCAATTTCGGCACCTAACCCAAAAACAAAACCGTCTGTAAATCTTGTAGAGGCATTGACATAAACCGCAGCTGAGTCAATTTGTGCTTGGAATTGATCGGCATGAACTAAGTTATCCGTAATGATACTCTCTGAATGTTTCGTACTGTACCGATTAATATGCGCAATCGCCTGATCAATATTTGAGACAACCTTAACTGACATCTTGTAATCCAAATATTCAGTACCGAAGTCCGCTTCCGTTGCAGGCTCACCCTTCATCAAAGCAGCGGCTAACTCATCAACTTTAAAGTTAATTTCCTGTACCGCATTAATCGCAGTCTGAAGTTTTGGTAAAAATTCAGCTGCAATTTTTTCATGGACAACTAAACTTTCAGCTGCATTACAAACACTTGGTCGTTGTGTTTTAGCGTTAATGACGATTTTTGTTGCCATATCTAAATTTGCAAATTCATCAACATATATACTAACATTACCAGTCCCAGTCTCAATAATTGGGACGCGAGATTGTTCCTTGACTGTCTTGATAAGTCCTGCACCACCTCGTGGAATCAGTACGTCCAAATATTCAGTGGCCTGCATCATTTCTCTTGCTACTTCATGGCTTGTGTCCGTCACGAGTCCTACCGCATGTTCCGTGATACCTGCAGCTGTTAGAGTCGTTTTGATGACTTGAACGAGCGCCTGATTAGAATGAATGGCATCTTTTCCTCCGCGCAAAATAACCGCATTATTTGTTTTAAAGCATAGGGCAAAAGCATCTACTCCAACATTTGGCCGACTTTCAAAAATCATCCCAACGACACCTAAAGGCACACGTTTTTGAAGGATTCTTAAACCATCAATATTGGTATAGCCACTAATCACTTGTCCTACTGGGTCAGGCAACGCAGCCACTTGACGGACACCCTCAGCAATGTCAATGATTCGCTCTGGTGTCAAACGAAGGCGATCCATCATAATCCGATTAATCCCATTAGCCTCCGCATTGGCTAAATCTTTTGCATTTTCGGTAATGATTGTATCAGTCTGATCAATAAGAGCTTGCGCTAATTGTTGCAAAAACTGATTTTTTTGAAGTGTGGCATATTTCGCAAGTTCGAAAGCAGCGCTTTTAGCGTTTTTTCCAAGTGTCTCAATCATCTGGTTTCCTCACATTATTTCATTTTTTTACGCAATTTGTAGGCTAACTTACTCAAGTTGAACAAGAATCGGTTAACCGGTAAATCAAATTCACCTACATAAATTTCGATTTTCGGATTAAAATGTTTCTTAAATTTCAAAAGACCATCTGATTCAGACAATGAATTTTCAAGCCCACCCATATTCAGGGTCTGTGCCCCCATTTCAAAAGCGTGATGAATAGCCTCATACCAAGCCAAATAAGATGGGTAGTACTTTTGAAAAGCTGTATCAGTACCGGCATATAACGTTTCCGCAGCACCTCCAAAATTCACTGTCAACGTACCTGCAACAGGAATAACAGCACCGTGAGTTGTAACTGCCTCTGTTAATGCGACAATATTTTTGTCCATCATCTCAAGGTCACTTGTTAAAGATTTGACACGCTTTTCATTTTTAGCTTTACTCAGACTATCTGTCAATTTTTCCCGATTTTCTTTTGCTTCTGATAAGAGCTTGCCAAAATCCATCTTGACAAGATTAATGAATGCATCACCACCATAGGTTTCAAGCAATTTCGTGTAGTAAGCAGCATTCCTCAGACTCACATTTTTACGTGATTCTGTTTTTTTCATCAATTCAGCAAAGTCAGCGACAAGTTCTGTACCGCCAATTTCAAAAATAGGTTGTGAATGACGTGCTTTTCGTAAAAATTGACGCGTTTTTTTACTCAAAGCATCCTCAGAAAATGATTCTTGATGAATCACAGCATTATAGCGTGGTTGAATGGTATCACCCATATCAGTGGTCAATCCTGACCATTTAACGCCAAAATTTTCTAACCTCTTTATCAACATTTCTGACTGATCAGCTAAAATGGGGGGATCAAACTTGATGAATAAAGCGTGTTGTGCCTTCCCATATTTTTTAAGCTCTGATAAGACAAATGTCAGTAGCTCAGTATCTGAGTAGTCAAGGACAATCCCTCGCGGAATATAAAGCATTGTCAAGCCTAATGGTAGCGGCTTAATCAAGATACTCACGCTTGATTTGAGGTCATTATCCTTGTAAAATCCGATACGTTCATGCCGCCAATTATCTTTAACCTTTACCCAGTTTGACGATTGCAATAGATTTGTCGAATTCGATGCCTTAATAAAGGCATCATGTTCAGCTGCCGGTAGACCAATTTTTACTGTATACATGTTTACATTATATCAAAAAAAAGAGCAGTAAGCTTGCTCTATGGATAATTTCTACGTCTATAAACACTTAAATTACACGATAACACACTTAAAAGGTATCATTTTGAAACCATTTATCGGTTCATTATTTTTTTCAACATAGTTGTTACTTTGTTCAAAACTGGCTTGATTGTCAATTCAAAGTTGCCAGAGGACCGCCAAATATAGCCCTTAAAGTTTTGTTTGAATTTCAAAACACCTTGATCTGGATGATCAGGCGCATTAACCCCCATAAAATGGTAGTGTTCAATGTGATGCTCAAAAGCAAATTGTAACATGTAATCTTGAATCAAGAAAGGTGCAGAAAATTCTCTATACACATCATACATCCCACTAAACATATAGAGGATATCATTGGGCATGATAAAGAATTGTGACGCAGCTAAGATAACATCTTGGTCGCCATGTTTTTCCGCCAACGTTTGAAGTTCCGATTGAAATTTTTCAAGACGCGACACTCTCTGATGCAGTGTATCAATGCTTTTTTTCTTATTTTGAGCTTCAGCCTGCTCAATTTCCTGATAGACGCCAGCTAGTTCTAGCTGATTTGCTGCTAATTCTTTCTGGAAATTAAGCTTAGCCAAGACAAATTTAACACGTTCACCAAAAGTGCGATAGACAGTCTGATAGTAAGACAACTCTCGAGTTGAGAAATTCCTACGCTCGCCTGCTTCATCAACTACTTTTTTAAAATCAGCCAATTCATCATAGCTCGCTTCATAGACTTGAATACCTAGTTTACGCGCCTTTTTAATTGTTTGAAGACCATTTTTCTTATATGATTTTTCAAGTTTAGCAAAATTTTCAAAACCCGTTAAAGCTTTACTATAATTGTAATTAAAGCCTTTTTCAAAATCGCTCAACCGAGCTTGTAAAAAGCCTAAATCTTGATAAAAAGCATCTAACCCTTGGTGAAACTCGCCCACTTTTTCCCAGTTATCATCATACTTTTCAATCATTTGATTAGAATGGATGATGAGTTTCAAGACACCTTGTTTTTTCAGCAAAGCTTTGGCACCAGAAATCAGCACTTGATTGTCATTTTCTACTGTTGAAAAGTAAGGATTACCATGTGCCTCTGCCAAATAACCAAACCTAACTTTTGCAAGTGTCACAAGCATAGCAGCCACGATTGTTTGGTTTGTTTTTACCGCCAAATAAAATGGCTGATGTCCTAAAGCAGCTTGTAACTCGCCAAATGCTTTAGTTTGCTGGAAATGGATGTCATCCCGTGTCGCCACAAAATCCGAAAATTCGGCTGCTGTGATGACTGTAAATTGACTACTGTCCAAAATATGTCCCCTTCTTTTTGCCGGCAATGATATCCCGAATCTCACAAATTCGAGCACCATTCGTCAACACCATTTGCTTATCATTGTCAAAAATCAGCTTAGCTGCCTCTAATTTGCTAGTCATGCCACCAGTCCCAAAGCGACTACCAGCCCCTCCAGCTACCTTCATCAATGTATCAGTAATTTCAGACACATTGTCAATGAGCTTGGCATCGTCAAATATATTGGGATTTTTATCATAAAGCCCATCGATATCTGAAAGCATGATTAACAAATCTGCATCTGCCAAATTTGTCACAATGGCACCTAATCGATCATTATCACCAAATTTAGTCTTATGATCCATTTCATCGACACTAACTGCATCATTTTCATTAATAATTGGAATGATACCTAGGCTTAAGATTGCCTGTAGTGACATAGACGCATTTTGACGACTCTCAGGATATTCAATCACATCATTGGTCAACAAAATTTGCGACACTTTTTGCTGATAGCGCGCAAAAATATGATTGTAAAGACTCATTAACTCAACCTGACCGATTGACGCCAATGCTTGCTGTTGTGCAATTTCTGGTGGTCTTTTATCTAGGCCTAAGACATTTAAGCCAACACCGATGGCGCCAGATGTCACCAAAATAATCTCATAGCCCTCATTTCTTAAACTTGACAGGGTAAAAGCCAAGTCATCCATATTTTTTAAATTGATTTGACCATTCGACAAAATCAGACTTGAGGTCCCAATTTTAACAACGATTCTTTTAGCAGTTTTTAGTTTTTCTCGATTCATCTTCTTATTTTTCCAGTAATTTTTTGGCTTGTGCTAATGCTTCAGGTGTTAAATCATCGCCAGCAAGCATTTTAGCAATTTCGATTTCCCGTTCTTCAAATGTTAATTTTCTAACTGATGATGTGGTGCTATCAGCCATTTGAATTTTCTCTATATGGTATTGGCTATCCGCAATCGCGACAACTTGCGGTAAATGTGAGATACACAAAACCTGACCATTTTGAGAAATTTTATATATTTTATTAGCTATTGCTTGGGCGACACGTCCTGAAACACCTGTATCAACTTCATCAAAAACAATTGCTGTTTTATTTTCACGTCTAGCAAAACTTGACTTAATTGCAAGCATAATCCGACTCATTTCCCCACCCGATGCTGTCTTGGCAAGAGGTTTAAAACCTTCCCCTGGATTGGTCTGAATGAAAAACTCGACATGCTGATTACCATTAACTGAAAACTTCGCAGGATCAAACTGAACTTTAAAATCTGCTTTTGCCATGTAGAGGTCGGCCAACTCACCTTTGACATCTTTTGCAAGCCTTTCGGCAATCGTTACTCTGGCATCTGAAAGGGTCTGAGCACTGATTAAAAGTGATTTTTCAGCCACTTTAAATGAGGTTTCCAGATTTTCTGAAGAGTTCTCATCCCCAGTTAGTGCGTCCAGCTCCTTTTGACAATTTGCCAAGTAAGCGAGGATGTCTGTTAATTCAGGACCGTATTTTTTCTTGAGGGTTGTCAAAACCGAAATTCGGTCTTCAATCATCGCCAACTCTGACGGATTGAATTCTAAATCATCAATTCGCTTTTCTAAATCTGCCACAGCATCTTCTAATAGGTAGTAGGCATCTGCAATTTTTTCAGACAATTTAGCATAGCTTGGGGCATCAAACTGGCTCGCCGACTCTAGCTCATTCATCGCATTTCTTACCATAGAAAGACTGGAATAATCTGATGCATCATCATCTAATGAATAAAAAGCTGCGTTTAAGTGTTCTGCAATATGATTAGCATGCGTGAGCCGCTCGCGTCTTTGATAAATTTCCCCATCTATTTTGATATCAATCTCAGCCGAAGTGATTTCATCAATTTGGAATCTCAAAATATCAATACGTTGCGCAAATTCAGCTTGATTTTTTTTGAGTGTGAGCAATTTTTGGCGTAACGTTTTATAATCTGAAAATTTCTGCGCATAGTCTTGTTTAATTTTTAGAAATTTTTGGTCACCAAACTCATCGAGCATCGCTAAATGATGAGTTGGACTCATCAGCTCCTGGTGGTCATGTTGACCATGAATGTCAACCAAAAAGCTACTAATCGCTTGAAGATTTGACAAGGGTGTCAAAACACCATTAATCCGACAAGATGACCTACCATTGGCAAAAATCTCCCGACGCAAAATCAGCTCGCCTGTATTTTCAAAGCCAAGTTTCTCAAGTTGCTGGGCAATTTCTGGGTTGTCTTGCTGATAGAAAAATAAACCTTCTATTTCCGCTTTATCAGCACCATGTCGGACAAATGACGTCTGTGCCCGCGACCCTAATAGCAGGTTCATGGCATCAATAATAATCGATTTTCCAGCACCTGTTTCACCTGTCAAAATCGACATGCCTTGTTCGAACTGCATGGCAATTGTATCGATAATGGCAAAATTTTTGATAGATATTTCTTGTAACATCAATTTCCCTCCATCAAGGTGCCTAGGCTTTCCTTTATCACACCATCAATTTGATAAACTTGTGTAAATTTTTTCAGCAGTTGCAGCCGTAGTGGCGATTAATAAAATCGTATCATCATCTGACAGCACTGTAAAAATCAACGGTTCAAAGCGTGTCAACAAGCGATGTTTAAGCAGCATAGCTGACCCAGGGCTTGTTCTAATCGCCAATTGATTACCCTGTTTTTTAATTTCTTCAACAACTGATTGAAAAAACTCTGCATCTGTATTGAGTCGATTACTTTCAGGCAAGGCATAGCGATAACCACCTGTTTTTGCCGGTACTTTTACTAAACGAAGTTCTCTCATATCGCGTGAAACAGTAGCCTGTGTGACTTCAATATTTAAATCTAAAAGAGCGTTTACTAAGTCATCTTGTGTCATGATGTCTTGCTCAACCAGTATTTTTTTGATTAAATCAATCCGTTCACTTTTTTTCATCTAATTCTCCATGCGCATCTGCAACCACCGTTTTAATCCGTGATGTTACGTGGTCTATCACTTCTGCGTTTTTTGTCAAATGCAATAGAAATTCAATATTGCCATGACCACCTTTTATCGGTGAACTTGTCAAACCAATGGTCGAAAAGCCTAGACCATTTGCCATATTGACAACCGTTTCAATCACTGTTTCATGAATTTTGGCATCTTTAATAATGCCATTTTTACCGATTTGTTCACGCCCCGCCTCAAATTGTGGTTTAATCAACGCGACAACATGACCACCTTCAAGTAAAATATCGAATAAAGCTGGTAAAATCAAAGCCAAACTGATAAAAGAAACATCAATTGATGCAAAAGTCGGCAAATCATGGTTAAAGTCCTCTGATTTGGCATAACGAAAATTAAACTGCTCCATAACCACAACACGATTATCTTGTCGAATTTTCCAAGCTAGCTGGTTCGTTCCAACATCAACAGCATAGACCATTTTGGCACCATTTTGGAGCATGACGTCAGTAAAACCACCTGTTGATGAGCCAATGTCAATAGCAGTTTGATCTAAAACCGAAATCTTAAATATATCAAGCGCTCGCGCCAGTTTCAAACCACCTCGGCTGACATAAGGTAACTTTTCACCCTTAATCATCAACTCTAAATCTTCGGAAACTTTCTCACCTGGCTTATCAAAGCGCTCTCCGTTGAGGGCATTGATGACAATACCAGCCATTACACCGCGTTTTGCCTGCTCGCGTGTATCAAATAGTCCCTGATTATAGGCTAGGACATCTACTCGTTCTTTAGTCAATTTTTAATCTTTCAATTTGTTTCAAAATGCTGTCAGGCACTAGCTGCGTTGTGCGTGAAAGCTCCGCCAAAATATTTTCAGCTGCCGCCAGATTGGCTGATAATTCTGCCTTGGCACCCGCCAAATCTAATAATTTAATATATGTCGACTTGTCTGCAGCTTCATCTTTACCAGGCGTTTTCCCGATTTGGTCAAATGTTGCTGTAACATCTAAAATGTCATCTCTGATTTGGAAGGCTTGACCGACTTTTTCCCCTAGATTGCGGAGTGATAAGATGACTTCATCTGACTGCTGCGCGATAAGGCCTGCGGCAACGAAAGGAAAAGTTAACATTTTCCCTGTTTTCAAGGCGTGAATTTGTTTCAGCTGCTCAAAAGTAAGAGCTTGCGTCTCTCCATCCATATCCAGGACTTGACCTGCAACCATTCCGTGACTGCCTGAGGCTAGTGCTAATTCTCTTACCAATGCAACAACGACTCCTGAAGGTAGGTCGGCATTTGCCAGTAAAAGATAGGGGTCAAGTAAGAGGGCATCTCCTGCCAAAATTGCCTGTGCTTCTCCGAAAACTTTGTGATTAGTCGGTTTACCACGACGAAAATCGTCATTATCCATGGCTGGTAAGTCATCGTGGATGAGTGAGCTAGTATGGATTAGCTCCACAGCACCAGCTACTTTGAGATGTTCTGTCGTGATGCTCACGCCAAAGGCCTGCAAGGTTTCAAGTAGAAACAAAGGTCGAATCCGCTTGCCACCTGCCTGAATTGAGTATTGGATACTCTGCGTCAGATGTGACACCAAGTCATCCGCATCATAAAAGTCATCAAAAATACTTGTCAATCCGGTCAAAAATGCTTTATTGTTCATCAAATACTTGCTCTGTTCCATCGTCTGCCATGACTTTTACCATGGTTGCCTCGGCATCTTTCAAGGTTTTTTGTAGAGCTTTAGATAGCTTCATGCCTTTTTGAAATTCTGCGATTGCTTCTTCCAAGGGAACATCACCATTTTCTAAACGCTTAACGATATCCTCTAATGCTGCTAAATTTTCTTCAAAAGTTACTGCTTTAACCATTTTTCACCTCTACATCTATCTGGCCATCTGAAACCTCTAAGCTCAGAAAATCACCTGTTTTAACATCTTGAGTAGACTTAACTACTTTTTGTTCTGCCGTTCTTACAATCGCAAAACCACGTTTAATAATTTTCTCTGGGTCAATCAAGCTCAAACTGTCATAAGCTTTTTCTGCTCGTATTTTTTGTTGCTCAAAAAAGTTGGTAAAATTAATTTTTAAACTCGCTATTTCGCGGTCTAAATATCGACTCGATTCTATTATCTTTTGCGACAATCGTAAACTTGTCAAGCGACTTGTCAAAAGTACTTGGGTTTGTTGATTTTTTTGGTAATGTTGTTGTAAATTCTGGGTCAATGTACCTGTTAACTGGTCTAATTTTTGAAGATAACCATCATATAAACGTTCAGGTTGCCGAAAAATCACTGAATTTTGAAGTCTAATGAACCTTTCTTGTCCTTGATTGACACTGCGTTGTACACTGGTGCTAAGTCGTATTTCACTGTTTGTCAAATACTGTAAAATATCTAATCTCGTGTTTGGTGTTGCCAACTCTGCAGCGGCGGTAGGTGTTGCAGCCCGTCTATCCGCCACAAAATCCGCTAATGTCGTATCCGTTTCATGTCCAACTGAGGAAATGACCGGAATTCTTGATTCAAAAATTGTACGGACGACAATTTCTTCATTAAAAGCCCAGAGGTCTTCAATAGCCCCACCACCTCGACCGATAATTAGAACATCCAAGTCTGTACGTCCATTGGCTTCGCGTATGCGACTGGCAACTTCTTCGGCTGCACCATTGCCCTGCACCTTAGCAGGAAATAGTAAAATCTCTGTCATCGGAAAGCGACGATTGACAGTGGTAATAATGTCACGAATGACTGCACCACTGGGACTTGTAACGACACCGATTTTTCGAGAAAAGGCCGGGATAGCTTGCTTGAAGTCAGGATTGAAGAGTCCCTCGGCAGTTAGTTTTTTCTTGAGTTGCTCAAGTTGAATCGCAAGAGCGCCAATGCCATCGGGCATCATTTTTTCGATGATAATCGAATAAGAGCCACCAGGTTCATAGAGCTGAACGCGGCCAACAAGGTTGACTTTCATGCCTTCTTCTAATTCAAAGTTGAGTTTAGAGAAAGCCCCTGCCCACATGGTCGCTTGAATCACGGATTTTTCATCCTTGATTGCAAAGTATTGGTGCTTGGGACGGCGTCTAAAATTGGAAATTTCGCCCGTCAGAAAAACCCGCTCCAAGTAAGGGTCACGGTCAAATTTAGTCTTTAAATATTTAGTTAATGTTGACACACTCAAATATTCTGTCATGTTACTATTGTACCAAAAAAACGGGAAATTTTCCCCGTCTGAATTTAGTGCTTATTTGTTTAAAGTCCGTTTAGCGGCCTCATAGGTTTGCTCCATTAGCATGGTGATTGTCATTGGTCCGACACCGCCTGGTACTGGTGTGATGAGGCTAGCAATTGGTTCAACTTCATCAAATTTGACGTCACCGATTAATTTGCCATTTTCATCACGATTCATACCGACATCAATAACAACAGCTCCTGGTTTCACAAAATCTGACGTGACAAAATTGCCACGCCCGATTGCTACCACTAAAATATCAGCTTGTTTGGCTAATGCTGGCAGATTTTTTGTTCTCGAGTGGGCGATTGTAACTGTTGCGTGTTTGTCTAGCAACATCTGTGCCATTGGTTTCCCTACAATATTAGAGCGTCCAATCACTAGCGCGTTCTTGCCTGATGGGTCAACGCCATAAGTCTCTAGCATGACCATGATGCCCGCTGGTGTTGAGGGAATCATGACAGGATTACCTGACCAGAGGCGGCCCATATTGGTTGGGTGAAAGCCATCGACATCCTTATTTGGTTCAATAGCGAGTAGGATTTTTTCTTCTGAAATATGTGCAGGCAAAGGGAGTTGCACGAGTATCCCATGCCATTTATCGTCTTGATTGAGTTGTGCAATCAAGTTGAGTAGTGCTATTTCTGTCGTTTCTTCTGGCAAACGAATGACTTCCGAATGAAAGCCTGCTGCAGAGGCGCGACGTTCTTTATTTCTGACATAGACTTGACTTGCTGGGTTTTCGCCAACTAGAATCACAACCAGACCTGGTGTGACACCGGCAGACTTTAAGTCATCAACTTTTGTTTTCAATTCAATTGCCATTTTATCGGCTAATGCTTTGCCGTCAATTAAGGTCATGTTGTTCTCCGTCTTTCTTTTTTACCTCATCATTAGCACTTTTATTGTTAGCAAAAAAGCGAGGTATGAAACTATTTTAACAAAAAAACAGCGATTTTACCGCTGTTTCTCTACTGTTTTTAATGCTTAATATGTAAAATGTTCGGTATTACTATGTATCAGTTCAAATGACGCCATGCAACAGCAAGTCACGCTTAATTCTACTTTCTGCTGTTTGAAAGGCAATCTTTCGAACAGAACGTGGTAAAAACTTTCTGATGTCATCTTCGTTATAGCCAACTTGAAGTCTTTTTTCATAAACGATTAAAGGTCGTCTCAATAAACTTCTATTTTTTTCAATCACGTCAATCAAGCAACTCATAGATAAATCGTCTAAATTAACATTTAATTTTTTATAAGCGTTACCACGTTTAGAGATAATCTCTTCAGTTCCGTTCTCAGTTAATGTTAGTAGCTGCAGAATTTCTTCATCTGTCAGCTCAGCCTTCATCAAATTAATTTCTTCATATTCTAAATTGTGTTCGTTCAACCACGCTTTAGCCTTATCACAAGACGAACTGTAGGCAACTGTGTATATCTTAATCATAACCCTCTTATCTTTAAATAATATTAAAAAACTACGACAACTTAAATAAATTTGTTATTTAATTCATTTATAAAATTATTATATCGTAATTAAACGCTTTTGTAAATGGATTTAACTATAATTAAATGTTATTTTTATGTTATTTTTTATTACGATTATATAACAAAAAGCTTATCTTTTTAGCAAGATAAGCTTTTTTTGATTGCGACATCGACCTGTGCCATAATCTCACTACTGAGATGTCCCGTTTTTTCTCGTAAACGGCACTTATCGATTGTTCTCATTTGCTCGCACAGTATAACTGAATCTGATCCAACCCCCGCCGCCTCTTTACAAATCGCAACATGAGTCGGTAAAGCTCTTTTTGTCTTTTTTGCTGTAATAGCCGCAACGATTGTCGTTGGTGCAAAAGTATTACCTGCATCGTTTTGAATCACTAAGACAGGCCTAACTCCCCCTTGTTCACTTCCTGTCACTGGTGACAAATCGGCAAAAAAGACATCTCCCCTTAATATTTCTCTACCCATTTATATATATATCCGTTTTATCCTATCACTTAATAAACAAACAACTTCATAATTAATAGTCCCACGATGTGCTGCAATATCGTCTACTGTTATTTTTTCATCTCCATCATGTCCAATCAAAGTTACTTTTGTTCCAATTGGTAATGTTTCATTTAAAGCGATAGTCATCTGGTCCATAGAAATTCGACCGATAATCGGACATTTTTCTCCATTAACTAAAACGTAAAAACCAGTCATATCACGCGTCCAACCATCTGCATAACCGATTGGTACAGTACCTACAATTGTTGGTCGATCTGCGACAAATGTCGCACCATAACCAATCGTTTCCCCTTTTTCAACAGTCTTGATATGTGTCAATTCTGATTTCAACTCAAGTGCTGGTGTTATTTCATAAGTCATGTCAAGTGTTTGCCCACTTGGGTTTAAACCATACATGGCATCTCCTAAGCGCTCAATATCTTGAATGGTTTCCTTATGCCAAGTACCAGCAGCCGAATTACTAGAATGAACATACTGCGGCCGACGACTTAAATCTGATACAATTGATTCAAATTTTGTCCATTGCGACTCAAATTTTTCTTGTGCGACTTCATCCGCTGTGGCAAAATGTGTAAAAATACCATCAAAGACCATGCCATACTGATCCGCCAGTGCGATAATTTCATTTGCCTCTCGAAAAGTCGTCACACCAATTCTTCCCATTCCAGAATCTACCTTGATATGGAATTTTAAATGTTCGGTTTCGACATTTTCAAGATGCTGTACGACGAGTTTAAGCCAATTCAATGAAGGAACTGTTACAGTAATGCGTAAGTTAACTGCAATATGGATGTCTTCTGGCACGATACCACTCAAAACTAAAATCGGTTTGACAATGCCATGACTTCTAAGCTCAATCGCCTCATCAAGGTTAGAGACACAAAAACCTGAGACTAAGTCATTGGCGCATTGCGCCACATCATTGGCGCCATGACCATAACCATTGGCTTTAACAACTGCCCAAATATCGGTGTTGTTGCCTGTATACTTCTTGAAGTTCTCTATATTTGCCTGAATCGCTGCAAGATTAATAATTGCTTGCGTTGGCCGATGTGTACTTGGTTTCATTTTCTATTCACGACTTTCTAAAATGACGAAAGCAATAGCTTCCAAATGACTATGACTAATGGATAAATGCGCCATGCCTTGTCCAGAAAAAGGATGTTGAATAAACTTCGGTGCGCCTAGCTCATCTGGTAAAATGGTCATATCCTGAAAAGAGAGTTGACCACCAATACCGGTGCCGTAGGCTTTAGAATACGCCTCTTTAGCTGCCCAACGTCCGCCTAAAAACTCAATTTGGCGCTGCCCCGATAAGGACCTAAATTTTGCCAATTCATTTTGTGTGAGCACACGTTGTGCAAATTTGGGATTTCGAGTTAGTGCCTTGTCAATCCGAGAAAGTTCAATATTATCAACACCATTACCATAAATCATATTCTAATTATAACAAAAAAATCCCCTTGATTGGGGATTTAATCATTTTGATGCTGAGTTAAGCTTGTTTTTTTATTAATCTATCCGTTACAATCCCTGCTACCATTGCATCACTGACATTGAGCGCCGTTCTTGCCATGTCAATTAATGGCTCAACACTAATGACAAGCCCTACAATCGCAATCGGTAAATTCATAGAAGATAGAACAATTAGGGACGCAAATGTTGCACCACCACCTACACCCGCCACACCGAGCGACGAAATCGTCACAATCGCAATAAGCGATAATATAAATTCAATTGAGAAGATATTAATCCCAACCGTCGGCGCAACAATCGTTGCAAGCATGGCTGGATAGATACCTGCACAACCATTTTGACCAATTGATAAACCAAAACTTGCTGAAAAGTTAGCAACTGCCTCGTTCACACTAAATTTTTGAATTTGCGTTTCAACATTCATCGGCAGTGTCCCTGCACTCGTTCTTGAGGTAAAGGCAAAGAGCAACGTTGACCAAGCCTTGCTCAAAAACTCACTCGGTGATACTTTCACCCAAACTAAAAGTACAAAGTGAACGATAAACATCACAATAATTGCCGCATAACTTGCGATGATAAATCGCCCAAGATTGACAAGTGCCTCAAAATCACTCGTTGCCATGACACGTGTCATTAAAGCAAAGATACCAAAAGGTGTGAGCCTTAAAACTAAAGTCGTCACGCGCAAGATAATTTTTTCAAGCGACTGAATTAAATCAGCAAAGGTTTGAGATTCCTTCGCGTACTTTCTTTGAATGCCTAGAAAAGCAATACCCAAAAAACTAGCAAAGATAACCACAGCAATCGTGCTGGTCGGACGTGTTCCAGCAAAATCTGCAAATACATTACGAGGAATCAGGTTGAGCAACTGCTCAGTGATTGGCACCCCCTTAACCTGAAGTTGCTTTTCTGCGAGCGCCGCAATTCTTTCTTTTTCAGCCGCTCCCTCAGAAAAGACTGCACCATTCAGACCAAAAGCGATAGCTGATAAATAACCAACAGCAGCTGATATCGCAGTTGTCCCTAATAAAATAGCTAGAACGTTACGCGCCATTTTACCCAAGTTTTTCGAAACTTCTAACTTCGTAAAAGCCCCAACAATAGAGATAAAAACAAGTGGCATGACTAGCATTTGCAACAGTGCCACATAAGCATCTGCCACCAAAGAAATCCATGATAGACTCGTAGAAAAATTAGAAGCCTTTTCGAACAAAAGTCGAATCACTAGACCGAAAATAATACCGCCAAATAAGCCAAAAAGCACCCGCTTGTTAAAGCTAATATGCTTTACCTGCAATTGAAAAAGCCATAACAAACTACCAATAAAACCTGATAGTATAATAAGTAGTGATAAAATAGACATGAGTTCCCCTTTAAATTAATATAGACCTATTTTCTCATGCTATTTTATCATCTGATATATCAAAAATTTATATCCGCGATAAAAATATCTAAAATGCTAATAGCCATACGATTGACAACAAAAAACATCTCCAATTCAGAGATGTTTACAGATTTAACAGCTTATTTCGCTAATTCATAAATTGCTTCAGCATAAATTGCCGCCGCACGTAATAAGACATCGACTGGAATAAATTCATTGGCTTGGTGCATCGTATCAATGTCACCAGGGAACATAGCACCGAAGGCTACACCGCGTTTAAGTAATCTACCAAAAGTCCCACCACCGATAATTTGCTCGTGACCTTTAAGACCTGTTTGTTTTTCATAAACGGCAAGTAAAGTGCTCACCAATTCGTCATCCATTGGGACATAATGCGGCGTGTGCTCATGCGCTGATTTAGTAACGTTTTCAACACCTTCAAGTGCTGTGAGTACTTGATAAATCGCATCAGAATCTGTTCCTTGTGGGTAACGGAAATTCAATGCAATGGTATTATCAGATGATTTATCGTCAAAGTTAAAGACACCCGCATTCATAGACAAAGCACCCATTTTAGGGTCTTTGAAGGCAACACCTGTTTTATCACCAGCATGGTCTTCAATTAAGATCATTCCCGCAATTTTAGTGAATGGTGATACAACACCGATTTCATCAAGGAATTTAGCAAGGTAAGTGGCACCATTAATACCTTTTTCTGGCATAGCACCGTGAGCTGAACGACCATAAAGAACAACCGTTACTCGACCATCTGAATTGACTTCAGTCTCAAATCTAAGTTTTTTGTCTGCATGTGCACTCACAAATGCTTCAAGTTTGGTGTTTAAATCTGCTACATTACCTGAAATCACTGCTGTTGCTGATTCTGGTACCATATTTTCGCGCAAACCACCTGTAAAGCGGTGCAAATGAACAGCACCTGAATTGTCACCCGAGATATGTAGATACTCAGTGATATTACCTTTTTCACCATTGATAATTGGAAATTCCGCATCTGGTGAGAAACCGAAGTCAGGCTCTGGTAATCCTACATGCGCGAAATAGTAATCCATGTCGCCCCAACCTGATTCTTCATCAGTTCCTGCGATAAAGCGAATTTTTTTAGTCAATGGTACATTCAATTCTTTTAAGATTTTTAAACCATAGTAACACGCCATTGTAGGGCCTTTATCATCTGATGCGCCACGAGCATAAATCTTGCCATCGCGAATTTCAGGTTCATAAGGATTGCTATCCCAGCCCGTTCCTGCAGGGACAACATCCATGTGTGCAAAAATACCAAGAACTTCTGCATCTTCAGGTAGGTCATCACCATAAGTAAAATGACCAGCATAGTTGTCAACATTTTTCGTCGCATAGCCATCACGCTCAGCTAAACTCAAAAATTGTTTGAGTGCAGCAACTGGACCTGGTCCAAACGGTGTTTCTGGTGTTACTTGGCTGTCATCACGTTCTGAGTTAATTTTCAAAAGTGAAAATAAGTCTGTCAATAAATCATCTTTACGTGCTGCAACCTCTGCTTTAAAATCAATCTGTGTCATTTTCTTCCTAATAACCTTTCTTTATACTCGTCATATTCTTCTGCTGTAATCAATCCCTCTTCCATTGAAAGCTTAGCAGATGACAATTTTTCATACATGGTGGATGTGTCATAGACAACTCTTGGATCTGCCATTTTTTCAGGCATAGGCTGTTGTTGTGGTGGCTCTTGCATAGGTGTATTTGTTTGATATCCACCATACATGTGACTATTTTTAATGTCACTCACACCTTCTTGGATTCGTTTGGCAATTCTTCTAACGACACTTTTCGTCCAAAAGACCGAAAAATTATCACCTAAAGATTCCACTCGAACATGTCCCCAAATAATGTGAGTGATCGGCTCGATATTTTTAATATCATTAAGCGGAATAGAGGATACTTTGTGAAAAAAGGGTCGCCAACGGGCGTAAACTAGCCGATTCTCATTCGTAATGATGTAGGCATAATAACCTTGCGTGTTAAAAAATTTCGGGTCTGCTTGCGCACCTTCATTTTCCTCGCCTTCGTCATCATCGTAGTCTGTATGTCTACCAATAAAACTAGAAACAGCGTATTCGTCATCCAACAAACTTTCTGCGACAACCTTAAAATGTAATTTCTGCAACCATGCGCCCCAAATGTTAAAACCAAGTTTATTTTCTCGCGCAAAGCGATACATCTCATCAGCTGTCCAAAGCTGGGCTTTGTTTGTCATTTGTCACCTCTTTTCATCTCGTCATATCCCGATACTATTCCAAGTATGAATTAGTACCACTTTATTTGCTATCATCACTATTTTATCAAAAAAATGGGAAAAATTGCGATCTGGGCTCATCCTTTTGCGAATTGGGGCCATCCCTATTTTTGTTCATCTTCTGTTGACGACAGCGTTTCTTTGATACGACGTGCGACTTCATATGGAATACCTGCCTCATGAATTGCTTCAGGCGTTGCCGCCTGGATGTTTGTCAGAGATTTAAACGTGCGCATTAATTTCTGCTTACGTTTCGGGCCTAAACCGTCAATACCGTCCAATTTGCTAGAAAATGAATTTTTTGAACGAACTTGTCGGTGAAAGGTAATGGCAAATCTGTGGACTTCGTCTTGAATTCGCTGCAACAAGAAGAATTCCTGACTTTGCCGACTCAATGGGACAACTTCCAAAGGGTCTCCAAATAGCAACTCTTGCGTTTGGTGCTTATCATTTTTCGCTAAACCTGCTATTGGTATATCAAGCCCTAAGCTATCAAGAATGGCCTTAGCTGCATTAATCTGACCAACACCACCATCCATGATGATTAAATCTGGTAAAATACCATCTTCTTTAATGGCACGACTATAACGCCGCAAGATAACTTCTCGCATACTAGCATAATCATCCGGTCCAACGACAGTCTTAATTTTAAATTTACGATAATCCTTTTTAGAAGGTTTTCCGTCAACAAAGACAACCATGGCACTAACCGGACTTGTCCCCATGATGTTAGAGTTATCAAAACTTTCAATCCGTCGGGGAGTCGGGATATTCATGATAGTTCCTAGATTTTCTATCGCACCGTGTGTTTTTTCGATGTTTTTCTCAGCCAATTCGAATTTTTGCTGTAGGCTAACACGCGCATTTTTCGTCGCGAGATTTACTAGCTGTTTCTTTTCACCACGAGACGGTTGAATCACTTTCGTTTGTGTCAAAGCTTGAACTGATGCTAAGTCAATATCCGACGGAATAAAAATTTCCTTGGGAATAAAGTGCTCAGCTCCTTTATAAAATTGACCAATGTAAGTCAAGAAGTCTTCATCTGCATCATTATAGTAGGGAAATAAATTCACATCGCGTTGAATGAGTTTTCCTTGACGCACAAAGAAAACTTGCACACACATCCACCCCTTGTCTACCGCATAACCAAACACATCTCGATCTTGTAAATCATGATTCATAACCCGCTGCTTAGTTCTAAGCGTTCCGATGCTCTTAACTAAATCCCGGTATTCAGCAGCTTTTTCAAATTCAAAGCCAGCCGCGGCCTCATGCATTTTTGACTCTAACTCTTTGACAATTTTGTCCTCACCACCATTGAGAAACTTAGTGATTTCCTCAGTCATACCTTCATAAACTTTAGGATCAACATCAAAAACACATGGCGCCAGACACTGATGCATATGATAGTACAAACAAACTTGATTAGGCAGGACATTACACTTACGCAAAGGAAAAATTCGGTCGAGCAGATGCTTGATTTCATTAGCCGCCCCAACATCTGGATAAGGGCCAAAATAATGAGCCTGATCCTTCTTAACTTGTCGCGTAATCAAAAGACGTGGGTACTTCTCGCGTGTGATTTTGATAAAAGGGTAGGACTTATCATCCTTGAGCATGATATTATACTTGGGCATATTTTCTTGAATAAGATTAATTTCCAAGAGTAATGCCTCGATATTCGACTCTGTGACAATGAATTCAAAATCAACAATTTCTGACACTAATAATTCAGTCTTAGTATCATGTGAACCACGAAAATATGAGCGTACCCGATTTTTTAGATTTTTGGCTTTACCGACATAAATAATCGTTCCGTTTTTATCTTTATGCAAATAACAGCCAGGATTGTCTGGCAGTATGGCAAGTTTTGCCTTAATGGTATCATTCATACTGAGGTCAACCTCAAAAATTTCAATTTGACCATTTTGATACGTTCTCCTTTTAATTCGTAGCCACTATACTTATTACTATTCTTGGGTACATTTTTTCAACTACGAAATCATAATTAAAGCCGTTTTTGGCACCACTTTCTTTCCATTATATCAAAAAAACGCCCTTTCGGACGTTTTGGAAACCTTTAATTAAAAGTTGTTAATATCGAAATCATCACCTAAGAAGTCAGCAAGTGAGAATCCTTCTTGTGTTTCTGGTAATGTGTATTCTGGTTTAGTATTGCGACGTGGTGCACGTGGTTTAGCATCACGACGTTGTCCACCTTGTGCAGCGTTACCTGAATCATTTGAACGTTCTTTACGTGCAGGCGCTTCAGTCAAAGCTTTGATAGACAATGAGATACGCTCTTCAGCTGGTTTCACGTCAAGTACTTTAACTTGAACGGCTTGCCCTACTGACAAGACATCTTTAGCGTTTTCAACACGTTCCCAAGAGATTTGAGAAATGTGAACTAAACCTTCAACACCTGGGAAGATTTCAACGAAGGCACCAAAGTCAGTAATACGTTTAACAGTACCGTCGAGAACAGAACCAACTGGTGCTTTTTCATCGATGTCATCCCATGGGCCAGGCTGTGTCGCTTTAAGAGAAAGTGATACACGACCAGCTTCTTCATCAACTTTCAAGACTTTAACTTGAACAGTTTCACCAACTTTAACAACATCGCTAGGTTTTTTAACGCGTCCGTGAGCTAATTCAGTCACGTGAACGAGTCCGTCAACACCACCAAGGTTGATGAAAGCACCAAAATCAGTTGTACGTGCAACAGTACCTTCAACAATATCACCTTCATGCAAGTTAGCAAAAGCTTCAGCACGTTGTGCTTTAGATTCTTCTTCAATAACTGCACGACGGCTCAAGATGAAACGTTTTTCAGCAGCGTTAACTTCGATGATTTTAGCATCAAATTCTTCACCGACAAATTTCTTAGTATCGCGTACAAAGTAAGTGTCAATCATAGATGCTGGGATGAAACCACGAACACCATTGAAGTCTACTGACAAGCCACCTTTAACGTCTTTTAAGACTTTAACAGTGACAACTTCGCCTTCTTTACCTTCAAGGTCAGCAAAAGCTTTACGTGCAGCAAGACGTTTTTCAGAAAGCAAGTAAACATTAGCACCTTCTGATTCTTTACCCACGATTTGCTTAACAACCAAGAGTTCCTTAACTTCACCAGCTTTGACGAAGTCATTTATATCAGCGTCACGTTCGTTAGTGAGTTCGCGAAGTGTCAAAACACCTTCAACACCTGTACCAACAATAGCTACAGTAGCTTGATCACCTTCGACAGTGAGGATTTCACCGCTTACGACGTCACCGACTTTAACGTCACCGACGCTGTTCAATAGTTCTTCAAATTCGTTCATTTTTTAAAAAGTTTCCTCCAACAATTTGACTGGTACACATCTTTTACGATAGATACAGTCCTAATGTTTATCTTACCATAATTATTCCTAAAAAGAAAGCGATTTTTGTATAGAAATCGCTTTTTATTTTATATTTGACTTGATTTTTGTAAAAATTCTGCAATTTCAGCTGTTTTGCCTTCATGTAATCCTTTAACAATGTAGGAGCCAACAATGACACCATCGACTGCTTGTCTGAATTTTTCAACGTGTGCAATTGAGGACACGCCAAAACCTGCTAAAACGGGGGCATCAGAAATCTCAGCTAATTTCGCTAAATGTTGATTCAAATCTGCCCGATAATCGCGATCTGCACCTGTGACTCCATTGACCGTCACAGCATAAATAAAACCTTCCGCTCCATTGACCAATTCAGCTTGGCGTTCTGGGATGCTAGTTAAAGTTACAAGTGGCACCAAAGCAATATCAGTGTTTGTCAAAAACGGCGCAATCATATTTTCATGTTCCCGTGGCACATCTGGTAAAATCAAGCCTTTGACTGGCGTTGCTTTGAGGTCGTTGACAAATTGTTCAATGCCGTATTTATAGATAGGATTAAAATAAGACATGATGACAAGTGGGATATCCGTTTTGACTGTTTTCAGGGTGTCGATAACCTTTCTTAAAGTCGTCCCATTTTTCAAGGAACGGATCCCCGCCAATTCAATCACAGGGCCGTCAGCCACTGGATCTGAAAAGGGAATACCGACTTCAATCGCACTCGCACCATTTTCCACCAAAAAATCAATGGTTTCAGGGAGTCCTGCGATGCCATCCGCATGGTCGCCCGCCATGATGTATGGTACGAGCAAAGTTTTGCCGTCAGCTTTCAAGTTTTCCAAATGTTGTCGCAAGCTTTTCATCTCAAAATTCTCCTTTTTCTGCGCGTTCTTTAATCTGCGCGACATCCTTGTCCCCGCGACCGCTGAGGCAGACGATGATGCTCTCATCCTTGCCATAGCGTTTGACCAGTTTCGGAAGTTGGGAAATGGCGTGTGAGCTTTCGAGTGCGGGAATGATGCCTTCAGTGACGCATAGCATCTTAAACCCTGCTAATGCTTCATCGTCAGTCGCTGAGATATACTCTGCTCGTCCCGTTTCGTTCCAGTGGCAGTGCTCAGGCCCCAAGCCAGGGTAATCAAGCCCGGCAGAGATACTATAGGCCTCTTGAACTTGACCGTTTTCATCTTGAAGCAGGCGCATGATATTGCCATGGAGAACACCGTCAGACCCGCGATTGATAGAGGCAGCCGTTTCGCCACTATCAAGACCACGACCTGCAGCCTCAACCCCAATCATGGCAACCGTTTCATCATTGACAAAGGGGTAGAAAAGTCCGGCAGCATTTGAACCGCCGCCAACACAAGCAACAACAGCCGCAGGAAGTTTACCCTCTTTTTCAAGAATTTGCGCCCGCGCCTCACGCCCGATAATGGCTTGGAAATCGCGCACCATTTCTGGGAATGGCGCAGGGCCTGCAGCCGTGCCAAGGATATAATGAGTATCTTCAACACTTTCAACCCAAGCACGGAGAGCAGCATTCACCGCATCTTTGAGCACGCTCGACCCATCCGTCACTGAGATAACTTCGGCACCGAGGAGCTGCATACGGAAAACATTGAGTTCTTGGCGCTTGACATCAATGGCACCCATGTAGATTTTACAGTCCATGCCAAACAATGCTGCTGCTGTCGCCGTCGCCACGCCGTGTTGCCCCGCGCCTGTTTCAGCGATGATTTTGTTTTTGCCCATTTTTTTAGCCAACATAACTTGGGCTAGGGCGTTGTTGATTTTGTGGGCACCTGTGTGATTGAGATCTTCACGCTTGAAATAAATTTTGGCGCCGCCAAGTTTTTCTGTTAAATTTTTGGCAAAGTAGAGCGGATTTTCACGCCCGACATAGTCTTTGAGGAGGTAGGCGAGCTCGTCTTGAAAGGCTTGGTCAGTCTTGCTGTCCTCGTAGGCTGCTTTGAGTTCTTTGACGGCGTACATCAGCGTTTCCGGGACGAATGTGCCGCCGTAGGTGCCGAAGAATCCGGCTTGGTCTGGGTTTTTGTAGGTCATTTTTGCTCCTTTAGTTGATTTAAAATCAGTTGATCTTTTGGTTTCCTGCTCGCCAGCTATCTTGGGTTGCCGCCTTATAAATTTTGATTTGTTGCGCAATATTAGGTAAATAAAATAATGCTGAGCTATCTGCTTGATTTTTTCCAAGTGCCAATTCAGAATAATCAACATCCGCATATTTTTTCAGCGTTTCTACGTTAGCAAAACCAACAAGAATCTTACCTTTTGAAAATTTGTGTTCGTGTAAATCAATCAGTTGATAACCCATGGATGCCATCACTTCTGTCAATAAATCAAAATTTTGAAAATCTGCTTGACGAAGTTGAAGGTCAATGTCATCTGGATTGGTCGGAAAGCCAGCTACTAAAGTCACTGCAAGACTTCCCATTAGGTAAGGCACGATATGATAATCATTCAATTTTCTAATGATTGCCAAACATTCTGCTAATAAATCTTCCGAATGGGCAACACTTGCCTTTTCTATAAAATGATTGATTTTTTCCAAATCCTTAACACCATTTGTTTCGACGCCAGACGATATATCCACACCATAGGCAGTAGGAAAATAGCGAATCGCCTCACCAACGTTCTCAGGCGTCAAGCCACCGGCAACAAAGAATTGGTAACCGTCCAAAGCTGATAAATCAAGGGCTTGCCAGTCGAAACTTGTGCCACTTCCCCCCGCAAATTGGGCGGGTGGTGCGTCTAATAAAATCACCTGATTTTTAAACTCTGAGATGTTATCTGGCAGTTTACCATCTTTAATACCGAAAGCTTTAATCACGGGTACGCCAACCTGAGCTGCATAGTCCGCGCTTTCTTGTCCGTGGAGTTGGACCATGTCAAGTCCGACTTTGGCGACAATATCTTGAACAAGTGTTAAGTCCTCATTGACAAACAAGCCAACTTTTTTGACCGTTTTGGGGACAAATTTGCCTAGATATTTGGCATATTCTGGTGTGACCTTGCGCTTGCTGTCAGCAAATACAAAGCCGATATGAGTGGCACCAGCTTTGACTGCTGTTTCGACGGCTGCTTGCGTTGACAGACCGCAAATTTTAATCCACATGGCGCTTGACCTGCAAATTTCTAGCGGCAATTGTCGGATTACCGTCTTTCATCAAGGCTTCGCCAACCAGTACAGCACGGAAATCTTGGGCAACTTTTTCAGCTTCGACAGGTGATTTTATCCCAGACTCTGAGATGTAAAATCTTTCTTTTTCTTGTAAGGGCACCAAGTCTAGGCTGTTTTGAATGTCGACTTCAAAAGTTTTGAGGTTACGGTTATTAACGCCAATCAATTCAGCATTGATTCGATGCGCAATAGCTAGCTCTTCAGCATTGTGCACCTCGACTAAAACTTCTAAACCTAGCGATGTTGCATAGTCATACAAGTCTTGCAAGTCTTTTTCAGCTAGACAAGCGACAATCAACAAGACAATCGTCGCCCCACTATTGACCGCACGCGTAATCTGCTTTTTATCAATGATAAAATCCTTGTTCAGCACTGGCACGTCAACGTTTTTGGCAACCAAACGCAAATCGTCAATAGCGCCCTTGAAAAAGACTGGGTCAGTCAAAACTGAAATCGCAGAAACACCCGCCGTTTCATAACTTTTTGCCTGTGCCAAGACATCAACATCTAGGTTAATGGCACCAAGTGACGGCGAGGCACGTTTGACTTCAGCGATAACCTGCAGCTGCTGCGGATTTTCTCGCAAGCGTTCAATAAAGCCTTTGACTTTTCGGACTTGACCTGGTATTTCTAGAGGCATTTGTGCCACTTCAAGTACTTTTTCAGCTAGTATTTTTTCAAGAAAGTTTTCCATTTCAACTCCTTATTTTCATTTGTATAGGTTAGCGCTTGATATTTTCGGTAATCATTTGTGTTTCCAGTTCGGTAAAACCGGCAAGCATGGCGCTGTTCAGTTTATCAATCAGGGCACTACAAATCCCCCTTTCACGCGCTAATCGTGTGACGTCAACTTTTTTTACACCTGCCAATCACTTGCTACGACCTGTTTAACCAATTCGCCACGCGCCTTGACCAAAGCCAATAGTTCTATATCAATTTGCTTAATTTTCGAGCGTGTGTCCATTTTATCAGCTGCCATTTTAAGCCCCCCTTTGTTTCAATCTTGCTTTTACTCTAACTTGAGCATTTCCTGTTCAAGTGCGATAAAATCAGTAATCATATTCCGATAAAGTTTTTCGACCAACTTTTCATCTGCTCCCTTTTCGCGCGCCAAGACCTTCACTTTTTCGATAACTGTCGCAACACGTTGAGGTGCTTGAACATCAGTTACTGTCCTTTTAAAGGTCGCCGCTTGCTTGACCAAGTCACCACGTTGCGCAAGCAAGCTAATCATTTGCTCGTCGACTTTGTCAATCTCTGTCCGAATGTCAGTTAAATTTTCCGCCATTATTTCAGCTCCTGCATCTCGACTAATTTCGCCAGAGCTTGACCACTTGCAATGACCTCACGCGCCTTGGCAATTCCTGCAGCTATCGTCTCCGAGACACCTGCCGCAAAAAAGCCTAGCCCCGCATTCAAAACTGAGACCTCCAAGAATGGACTTGCTTCATTTTTCAGCACAGATTTAAGAATCGCCGCATTTTCCTTGCCCTCGCCACCGCGAATCTCTTGCAGAGTCACACGCGGCATCCCCAGACTCTCATGGTCGAACTCGTGCACCGTAATCTCGCCATTCTCATCAAGCAAGGCATACTGGTTGACACCATCCAGACTCGCCTCGTCCATATTGTTTGGCCCGCTGATGACTAGGGCGCGACGGCGTCCCAATGATTTCAGAACTTCTGCCGTCGTTGTTAAAAGGTCGCGACGAGAGGTCCCGAGCAGCTGGGTATCGAGATTGACTGGGTTTGTGAAAGGACCAATGAGATTGAGCACCGTGCGAACCTCCAGCTCACGCCGAACAGGCATAACATAACGCATATTGGGATGCACATGTTGGGCGAAAAGGAACACAAGCCCTGTCTTATCGAAAATGTCTGCCAACTCCTCTGGCGTGTGATAGAGATTGATCCCCAACGCCTCCAAGACATCAGCCGAGCCCGATTTTGAGGAAATCGACCGATTGCCGTGTTTCGCCATTTTGACACCCCCCGCCGCCAAGATAAAAGCAGCAGTCGTGGAAACGTTAAAGGAAAATGACAAATCGCCACCCGTGCCACAATTATCCATGGCAGTCGTGATGCTCGTCGGAATTTTCAAAGCTTTTTCGCGGACAACATCAACAATTCCCACCATTTCATCAACCGTTTCGCCTTTCATGGCAAGGGCAATGAGAATAGCTGATAACTGTGAGTCTGTCAGCTCGCCATTAAACATAGAATTGGCGATTTGGTTGACTTCGTAGCGCGAAAGATCTTCGCGGTTCATTAGTTTGATTAGTTTTTCTTTCATCTTATTTTTCTTTCATTCATTTAGGTCAAGTTGGCATCGAACAATTTCAGTAATGCTTCACAACCTCACAAAATTCTCAATCATCCACATCCCCTCAGGCGTCCCAATACTCTCCGGGTGATACTGCATGCCAAAAATCGGCAGGGTGTCATGTTGAATCGCCATAATTTCATGGTCATCAGTCGTTTTTGACAAGATTTTAAAATCTGCTGGCATTTGAGAAATGACAATCGAATGATAGCGCATAATTTCATGCGTTTTCGGAATACCTGCCAATAATGGTGACGCTATCAGACTTTCAGCCATTGAGGTTTTGCCGTGCATGATGTGTTTTGCTAAGTCCAACTTGCCACCGAAAACTTCGGCAATGGCTTGGTGACCGAGACAGATGCCTAAGATTGGTTTCTTACCAGCAAAATCACGAATCATCTCTTCCATTCTGCCAGCGTCAGCAGGCCAACCGGGGCCTGGAGAAAAGACGATTTTATCTGCCGCCTCGGCGACTTCGTAGAGGTCTCGGTCGTCATTTCGCAAGACCTTAACCTCGGCAAATTCGCCGATGTATTGGGCTAAATTATAGGTAAAACTATCGTAATTATCAACTAATAAAATCATTGCTTTCTCCAATCTTGGTCATGGCCTTTGCCTTGTTCAAAGTTTCCTGATATTCGCTTTCAGGCACGCTGTCAAAGACGATGCCCGCACCTGCCTGAGCGTGCGCCTTGCCATCTTTGAGCACCATTGTCCTCAAGGCGATGGCGAAATCCATGTCCGAGTTGCTCGACAGATAGCCGATAGCCCCCGCATAGATGCCACGTTTGGTCTTTTCTAGCTCATAAATCCGCTGCATGGCGCGAATTTTCGGTGCACCTGATACGGTACCTGCCGGCAAGGTCGACTTGAGGGCATCTAAGCTAGAGACTCTGTCTAAAAGTTCGCCCTTGACAACGCTCGTCAGGTGCATGACATAGCGGAAATACTCGACTTCCATGTACTTGGTCACTTTGACCGTACCAACTTTAGAAATCTTCCCGATGTCATTGCGACCGAGGTCAACTAGCATCCGGTGCTCCGCGACCTCTTTTTTATCAGCCAGTAAGTCATTTGACAAGTACTCATCTTCTGCCTCATCAGCGCCCCGTGGTCGTGTGCCAGCAATGGGATTGGTTGTCACCACACCATTTTTAACTGACACCAGACTTTCCGGACTAGCACCCATGATTTGATAGTCACCAAAATCTAAGAAATACAGATAGTTTGACGGATTGGTCAAGCGCAGATTGCGGTAATAATCAAAGGGATTGCCCGAAATCTGACTCGTCAAACGCTGACTAAGGACGATCTGAAACATATCGCCATTTTTGATATGCTCCTTAGCCTGCGCCACCATCTCAATAAAATCAGCCTTGGTCGTGTTACTTTTGAAGGACAAAGGATTGAGCTTAACCGTTTCAAATTCATTTTTATGTGGTCGCGTCAAGTTTGATAGCACCAACTCCATGGCAAGCGCTAAATCATCAGCCGTGCGCCCACTGTAAATATCCGACTCAACAATGGTAATCTGCTCTTTCTTGTGGTCAAAAATCAGATAAGATTCATAAAGAAAGAAATGCAAATCTGGCGTGCCAATTGCATCTTGGGGAATTTCCCCGATATTTTCATAGAGGGCAATGGTGTCATAACTCACAAAACCAATGGCTCCGCCCGTAAACGGTAGGTCTGACCTCTCTTTATTTTTAACAGTCAGCTCACTCAGATAATCAAGTGGATCACCTGTTTTGACCTGACCATTATCTGTCAGCACGCCATTTTCAAACTTAATTTCATGCACGGGATTGTAAGCAATCATGGAGTAACGTGAATTTTCCTTTTCTCTCGGAATAGATTCCAAGATAAGCTTATGTTTTAATTCCAGTCGCAAATAAGCCAGAATAGGTGTAATAATATCAGCATTAATTGTTTTTCTTAAAGTCATATTTACTCTTTTCTATAAACATCATTTTTGTGAAAGTTCAAGTCAGTGACATGTAGCCACCTTGGCTTATGAGCTGATGACCATATTCGCTTAACACAAAAATTTTTCAAAAAAAGCCCTCGACGAAAGACTAAACTTTCGTCGAGGACGTTATCACACGCGGTGCCACCTCAATTGTAGCGAAAAAACCTATTTGAAATAGTCTTTCTCTACATCTCATCTCCCTCAAGCAAGGGATTGTGCGATATCGGGCACCCACGTGATTCTTATCGTTTCGAATCAAAATCGAACTAATCTGATATCAGTTCACACATCGCAGCCCATTCACGTGATAGAACTCTTGTCTCGCAATCACCGACAAGTCCCTGAAAGTCCTAATATCTCGCTACTTCTTCTGCTATTGTTCTAATTTTACGATTATTCTGACAAGTTGTCAAGCGAAAAAAAGATTTAGTTTCAGTTCATCGTTCGAAAATAATCGAATGTTGAGAAAACCAACAATTCTATTTCTTTTTCAAAATAACACGCAACTCCCTATTTAAGCCCTTTTTCACTCTTAAAAAAGTATTTTTTGAAACTGTCAGATTGATTTTATCAACATCATTTAATAAACTAACTTCTTGCTTTACTTTACCACTCAATGTTTCAATGATAATTTGAACGCCACTTGTATCTGTCGCCACACCAGAAAGTGATGCCTCATAATCACCTACTGAGAATTGTTTTTCGATTAGGTAAGCACCTGAATTTTGTAACTTGATGCCTTCATTTTCTACTTCAATCTTTTCAAATTTACTTGGCACCATCTCAACCTCACTATTCGGACTCAAAATAACTTCTTGATTTTTTTTGAAAAAGTGCCCAACATTTGTTTGACCTACTAGCGGGAACTCTCTGCCTGCTACCAAATCATCCGACTTAATAGCTGTCAAATCATAATAGCCAGCTGTCTTAATTTTAATCTTTTTCTCTCCAGAAGTTTCATTGATAAGTGTTTCTGCCTTGCCTGAAACTCTTTCCGGGTGATTTCTTGGATTTTTCCAAGATATAAAAGCAAATCCCAAGGAAAAGATAGCCACCAACGACACAAGCGTAATTATTATTTTCTTCATATTTTTCAACTTTCTTACTTAAATGCTACCATATCAATAATAGCGTCCATTTTACTTGCCAAGCGTTCATCATGCGTTGCCACAATCAAGACACTTTCCGGTTTAACCAAGGATAATAATAAACGCTCAACTTCCTCAGCTGTTTTTTCGTCCAAGGCACCTGTTGGCTCATCAGCTAAAATAACGTCTGATTCTTTCAGTAATAATCTTGCTATCGCAATCCGTTGTGCCTGACCTCCAGATAACTCATAAATTTTTGATTTCAAATAGCTTTCATCAAGACCAACTTGTAATAAAACTTCAACTTGTCGCGCTTTATTTTTAGTAACAAGTCCTAAATTTTGCGAAACGGTTTCATCATCTATCAAAGCATAATTTTGAAAAATATAACCTAGATGGTGCTGAAAATAAGTTGTTTCTTTCATTTTCCAAATATCTTGATTTTTTAACTGAATCGTTCCAGATGTCGGTTTTTCAAGTCTTGCAAGCGCATTGAGAAAAGTTGATTTTCCACTACCTGACTCGCCAATAATGGCATATGATTTACCAAATTCAAACTGATAATCAATGCCATCATAAACTATCTTTTGATCAAATGTTTTCTTTAAATTTTTGACTTCAATCATACGACCTCAACTTCTCCTTTTAAAATTTGTACCCTATATTTTTTTAGTTTAATGGCTGAAACTGTCATTAAAATCAACATTTCAAGAATCAGAAAACTCAGCATTATCAAGATAAGTACCAATTCTTTTGTCAATAACCAGACACCGATGCTTGATACGATATTTATCCCAAAAGCCAAGGCTAAGATAGAGAAAAATATTTTTTTCGATTTTGGACGATATAACGATGTAATCACAATTTGTTTCGCTTTTAATCTAATGGCCAAACTAATAAATTTATAAAAAATCATAATTTGAAAAATGAATAATAAAACAAGTGAGATAGCATTCGCTAATAAACTATTAAATAACTCCGTCACATAAGTTGACATGCGTTGATAGACATTCGTTGTATCTAAAATGCCTTTTTGAACGTCCGTTTGTTTTGCGATACCATCAAAACCATGACGCTCAAAAATGGATTGCTCCGACAAAGCACGTGGTAAATCAGCTGCGACAATGTTAGTCATATCAAGTAATGCCGTATTCACCACAACAAATATCTGGTCTTTTTGGAGTTGCTCAGGAATAGCCTGCCCCTCAATCGTTGAATTAAACTGAAACGTTTCTTGCCCATTTTTGATTGTTATGAATTGAAACTTACTAATCGTCTTATCTAGGCTTAACTCTCCCATATCCAATAGTTTTTCCAGGTTCTCTCGCTCATCAGTATATTTCTCGGGTAAATAAATTGTATAAAGATAATTTTTAACAGGTTCTGCCAATTTTTCAAGATAACCCATTTTTTGATTTTCTTTCAAAAATTGCCTATTAACAATATGTGTGTTTTGCGAACTATAGGCTGTTTCTGATACTGCCTCAACTTGCCAATTCAAAGGCATATTGGTAATAACCTTCTCCTTAGGATAAGCTAGATAGAATGTTGCCCATTTTCGTGTATAGGTCAATTCTTCCGCCATTTGATTTTTATCTAAACGATGATCTTCATCAACACTATTTGGATTATCTAGCCCATGACGGCTATAAGTCAGGTAATCTTGGTAGTTTTGCCACTGACTCATACTATGATAGGCTTCATAAATCGGCTGAATTGTTTTGATAGTTTTAATTAAGGAAGTCCCAAAAATAATAAGGATAAATATATTTAAAACAGATAAAATACCTAAAAACCCTTTATTAGGTAATTTATTTTTAAAAATCGCGAATTGTAAAATTAAGTTAGAAAAATAAAAAGGCATTTATGGTACACTCAAATTGTATTTCCGACGAAAGAAAACAAAGGAGTGTAACCAT
>Ga0334895_1000365_pt1 | contig 66772 bp, 71 predicted proteins | sample GraSluR3_MG_7_FD_207229 | JGI IMG/M metagenome (GOLD analysis project Ga0334895, IMG submission 207229) | Sludge microbial communities from methane-producing bioreactor in Wageningen University, Netherlands - Granular Sludge_31_05-R3 | ecosystem: Engineered > Bioreactor > Anaerobic >... | reverse complement strand
GAAGCAACTCCTGGAGAAGGAACAACTTATAGGTTTGCTAGAATTGACAAACAAAAGTTTGGTAAAATTGTTTGTGCTAATGAGGAAGCTTATAAACAGAAAAATGCTAAACCTTATTATACTAATTCTACTCAATTACCTGTTGATTATACTGATGATTTATTTGATGCATTAGACTTACAAGATGATTTACAATGTAAGTACACAGGTGGAACTGTTTTTCACACTTTTGTTGGGGAAAGAATGGATAAAGATGGTGTTAAAAACTTAATAAAAAAAATATCTGAAAGATACCATCTGCCTTATTTTACAATTACACCTACATTCTCTATTTGTCCAATTCATGGTTATTTATATGGTGAACATGAATATTGTCCAAAATGTGACGAAGAAATTCGTTTATCTGAACAAGAGGTGAAGAATAAAGATGATTTGTTTTTAGAAGATGATAAATTAATAGATGAAGAAATTTTAACAAATTTTAAAGAAAATAAAAAGGAGGTTCTTTATTAAAAAAGATGGTAGAGAATAGAACAAAATGTGAAGTTTGGAGCCGGGTTTGTGGATATTTAAGACCTACTTCACGTTGGAATGATGGAAAGTTAGAAGAGTTTAAGGATAGACAACTTTTTAAAAATTAATTTAGTGAAAATGGAAAATAGAAGTGTATTAAAAGAGTTAGATAAAGGTTTTAATGAATTAGAATTAATTTTAACAGATTCAATTGTTTTATCTAAAACTAAAAAAGAGGATAAATCTTATGTTGAATATGAAACATTAATAGGAAATGTATATAAAGCAAAATTAGATTTTAGTGAAGTTTATCCTTTATTATTAGAACAACAATATTATTTTGATTTTAATTAAAAAAATAAGATGAAAATTTGCGGATTACAGAAAACAACATTAATAGATTTTCCAGGAAAAATAGCTTGTACTATTTTTTTAAGTAATTGTAATTTTCGTTGTGGTTTTTGTTATAATGCTGATTTAGTATTTGATAAACTTGACTTTTTTTCAGAAGAATATATTCTGAATTTTTTATCTAAAAGAAAAGATAAATTAGAAGGTGTTTGTATTACTGGGGGAGAGCCTTTATTGACATTAGAAAAAGATTTTGTTAAGAAGATAAAGAATATGGGTTATTTAATAAAAATTGATACAAATGGTTCATTTCCTGAAAAATTAAATGAATTTATTTTGGATGGTTTAATTGATTATGTTGCAATGGATATTAAGAATTCTAAAGAAAAATATAATTTGACTTGTGGGGTTAATGTAAATCTAAATAAAATTGAGGAATCAATTAAAATTATTTCTTCTTTAGAAAATTATGAATTTAGAACAACCATTGTTTCAGATTTACATAATATTAATGATATAAAAGAAATAAGTAAATGGTTATTTTCTCTTATTAATAAAAAACCTAAAAATTATTTTTTACAAGGATTTAAACATGATGGTGTTTTTATTGATAAAAAATATTCTTATTTTTTTGATACAAAAATAAATGATTTAGAATTGATGAAGGAAGTTGCTTTACCTTTTTTTGAACATGTTGATATTCGTGTTTAATTTTAATAAAAGTTTATAAATCTTGTTTCTATTTAATTTTATGGTTAGAAAAAAAGAGGTTAAAGTAAATAATAAAAAACAAGAATTAGAACTTTTATGTAAAAATGTTTGTAAGGAAAATAGAGTTTCTCGTCCTTTTGTTATTGTTCTCTCAATTATTTCTATTTTAGGTTTTAGTTCTATTGTTAGTGATAGTTTTTTTAACTATTCTATCGAAAAATATGTTGAGTCTATGTGGTTTATTATTTTATCAATTGGTTTTATTTTTGAGTCACATCCTAGAAGATTATTTAAGAGAATTAAAGATACAATGAATGATAGAACATTTACTGCAATTACAACTTTTATATTGGGAAGTATTGCTTTTATTGCAGGTATTTTTACTTTGCCTTTTTTTAATATAATTAATCCTGCTTTTTTAGCTGTTAAAGGTTTGTTAAGTCTTGTAGCAATCTCTTTTATTATTATCCAGACATGGGTAATTAGATAATTTTAATTAAATAATCTTAATACTATTATTAACTCAATTAAAGCTACTGTTGTTAGAATATAACTTCCTTTCTTAAATCTTTCTTTTAAATCTTGTAACTTTTCAGCATTATTCATTATTTCTGAAGATTTATCTAAAAAACTTTGATTTTCTTCTTGTATATTCTCTTGAGGGATTTGAAATAACATTGTTAACAAAGTGATTCCTATTGCTAATGTTATAACTGCAATAATTAAAAGTATAAATTTACTCCACCTCATAATATTTTAATAAAATTTAAGTATTTAATTCTTTCTTTGTTTTATTTCTTCTTTAATAATTTTTATAAATTCTTCAATGGAAATTATTTGTATTTCTTTTTCATCTCTTTTTTTAATAGCTATCTTACTTTCTTTTAATTCTTTTTCTCCTATTGTTAAAATATAATTATATCTTTGAATTTGTGCATCTCTTACTTTTTTGTTCATTGTTTCATTTCTTTCGTCGATTTCTACTTCAAATCCCTCATCAAATAATTTTTTATAAATTTGATTTGCATATTCTTTTGTATTATCATTCAGTGTTAAAACTTTTATTTGGTTTGGAGATAACCATAAAGGATATTTTCCGTTTAAGTGTTCTGTAATGATTCCAATAAACCTCTCAATACTACCATAAATAACTCTATGTAACATAATTGGTCTTTTTTCATTTCCACTTTCATCAGTATATGTTAAATCAAATCTTTCTGGAAGAGCCATGTCTAATTGAATTGTTGAACATTGCCAAGTTCTATTAAGAGAATCTTTTAAGTGAAAATCAATTTTAGGTCCGTAAAATGCTCCGTCTCCTTTGTTTATTGTATATTTCATTTTTGTTTTTATTAAAATATTTTCTAATGCTTTCTCTGATAAATCCCAAATTTTATCATTACCAATTCTTTTTTCAGGACGAGTTGAAAGTTCTACATGATCAAATTCTAATTTAAAATAAGAAAATGTTTTATTAATTAATTCAATTATTGCTTTCACTTCTTTTTCTAATTGTTCTTCTGTACAAAATATATGTGCATCGTCTTGATTAAATTGTATTACTCTAAATAATCCAGCTAATACTCCTGATAATTCTACTCTATGAACTGTTCCAATTTCTCCTACTCTTAATGGTAAATCCTTGTATGACTTTGGTGAAGTTTTGTAAACTAACATACCACCAGGACAATTCATTGGTTTAACAATAAAGTCTCTTCCTTCATAATTTGTTTTAAAATTATTTTCTCCATATTTTGACCAATGGCCTGAAATTTCCCAAAGTTTTCTATCCATAACTTGAGGTGTTGAAATTTCTTGATAATCTGCTTCTCTATGTAATTCTCTCCAGAGTTTTATTAAATTATTTTTTATTTTAAGTCCTTTATTGTGCCAAAAAACCATTCCTGGAGCAACAGGATTAAAACTCCAAAGGTCCATTTTTTTTCCAATGATTCTATGATCATTTTCTTTTAATTTAGAAGTATCTAACTTTGATTTTGAAATCTCTTTTAAAAATTGTTCTCGTAATTTTTCACTAATCTCTTCTTGTTTTTCTTCATTAATATTAATTTCTCTAGATAGTTCACTTAAGGGATGACCTTTAACTTTTAATTCAAATTGTTTATAATAACCAAAAGGTGCTTTTATTACATTGTATTTTTCTTTTAAGATTGAATATGTTTTTTCTAATATTTCTATTGCTATTTGTGGATTACCTAAATTTTTAGATAAGTGTGCATAAGGATATAATACTATGTTTTTTGTTTGAAGTTGACTTAATATATTTTCTATATCTTTAATTAATAATTCAATTGATTCTTTCGTATTATCATTTTTTTCTATTGCTGTTAATACCACTAGACATTCTTTTGATTCTCCAACTAATTCCTGATTTGGGGAAATTTCTTCTATTTGTTTTAAAGCCTTTTTTAATGCTTTAAATTTTATATAATCACAATGAAGATTTAATGTTTTCATAAAAATGTAAGTTGTTTTGTGTTTTTAAATTTTGTTTTGTTTTTAATCAGAAGATTTATAAAATAGAACTACTATTTATTAATGAAAAGATGGTGAAAAAGACTAAAACTTCTAGTAATAAAAGGAAGGTAACAAAAAATAATTCTAAAATAGCAAAGAGTTCTAATAATAAATCTAATCGAAAAAAAGAAACAAAGTCTAATGCTAATTTATCTCTTACAAAACCTATTGTAAACCAAACATTACTAATAGCACATGAAAGAGATATTGCAATGGATTTTGCAACAAAAGTTTACAAAGAATTTGATAATATGATTAAATCCATTGTTCTTTTTGGTTCTTCTGTTAAAATGGATTTAAGTGATAAATCAGATATTGACATAATTATTTTGTTAGATGATGTTTCAATTAAATTTGATGAAGAACTTATTTCTTGGTATAGAAAGAGATTGTCAATATTACTTAGTCAAAATAAGTATGAGAGACCTTTACATATTAATACAGTTAGATTATCTACTTGGTGGAATGATTTAATTAAAGGAGATCCTGTTGTTTTAAATGTATTAAGATATGGTGAAGCTTTAATTGATTTTGGTGGTTATTTTAATCCTTTGAGAATTTTATTAAAAGAAGGTAAAATAAAATCAACACCTGAATCAATTTATACATTACTTCAAAGAGCTCCAATGCATTTAGCTAGAGCAAATGGTGCTATGCTCGCTGTTGTTGATGGTGTTTATTGGAGTATGGTTGATTCTGCTCATGCTGTTTTAATTGCTGCTAATATTATGCCTGCTTCACCAGAGAGTATTCCTGATGTTTTAACTAGACATTTTGTTATGAATAAATTGTTAGATAAAAAATATGTTCGTTATTATGAAGTTGTTTATGACTTATCTAAGGAAATTGTTCATGGTAAAAAAACGACAATTGAAGGTAAATATTTAGATGATTTATTTAAAATTGCAGATGACTTCTTAAAAGAAATGGCAAAATTAGTTGAAGATATAGTTAGACAAGGTAAAAATTAAATTTTAAGAAAAGATTATATATTTAGATTTATTTTATTATTTATGGTTAAGAAAAAGAGTAAAAATTATTTAATGAAATTATTTTCTATTTTAAGTAAATTTTTCTTATTCTTAATTAAAATCCCTTATTATATTATAAAAGGTATTATATTTTTAATTAATTTTTCTTTGTCCAAAATTAAAAAAAGTAAAATCAAAACTAAAAGAAAAAAAATTGATGCTACTTATAAGGAATTTGAATTATTAAAATTAAAAAGTGGTAATTATAATAATTGGTTAAAGCATGTTTTTAATTCAAGTAGCCAAATAGGAATTATTCTTGGTTCAAGAGGTTCTGGAAAAACAGCTTTTGGTGTAAGACTCTTAGAGAATATTTATTTTAAAAAGAAAAAAGAGTGTTTTGCTATGGGCTTTAATGAAAAAGATTTACCTTTTTGGATAAATTCAATTGAAAAAATTGAAGATATAAAAAATAATTCTCTTGTTTTAATTGATGAAGGTGGAATTTTATTTAATTCTAGAAGTTCAATGACTAATGCAAATAAACTTTTGAGTGAATTAATTTTAATTTCAAGACATAAAAATATTAGTATTTTGTTTATCTCTCAAAATTCGTCTAATTTAGATGTTAATATTTTAAGACAAGCTGATTTTTTAATATTAAAACAACCTGCTTTATTACAAAAAGACTTTGAGCGAAAAATAATTCAAAAAATTTATCAAGAAAATGAAGATGAATTCAAAAAGTTTAAAGATAAAAAAGGTTTGACTTTAATTTATTCAGATCAATTTAAAGGGTTTGTAAATAATAATTTACCTAGTTTTTGGAAAGAAAGTATTAGTAAAAGTTGGAATAAGAATTAATTAAATATATCTTTAGAATTTTCTTTTTCTTGTTCTTCTTCTAATTGTTTTACATATTCAGATATTTCTTTTGCAGCATCAGCATTTACTGAAATTGAATCTATTTTATTTTTTATTAAGAATTTTACCATTTCTTTATTTGAACCTGCTTGTCCACAAATAGATGTTTCTATATTGTTCTTTTTACATTCTCTGATTACTCTTGTTATTTGTTTTAAGACTGCCCAATTTAATTCATTATAAATATATTGTACATCTTCGTTTCCTCTATCTATTGCTAAAGTATATTGTGTTAAGTCATTTGTTCCAAAAGAGATAAAGTCTATTTTTTCTTCACAAATATCTTTTATAATTATACTAGATGCTGGTGTTTCAATCATAACTCCTAATTTTATTTTTCCTAAACAGCCTAATTCTTCCATTATCTTTTTTGTTTGTTTTATTTCATCAATAGAGATGACTTGGGGTAACATTATACCAAAATTATGTCCTAATTCTATTAATTCTTTTACTGCGAGTAATTCTGATTTAAATATCTCGGGGTGTTTTAATGAAAACCTAATTCCGTGAAAACCTAACATAGGATTTCTCTCTATTTCTTTTGGAGCACCATTTAAATTAGAATACTCATCACTTCTAATATCACTTGTTCTTACCCATATTGGTTTTGAAATAAATTCTTCTGCTATTTGTTTTAATCCTTGTTTTAACATTTCTTTATAATCATTTAATTTTCCTTCTTTTTCATATGCTAAAGGGTGTTTTTGTGAAGATGCAATTAATCCTTCTAATCTAATTAAACCTATTCCATATGCTTTAGTCTTTGCAGCTCTCTTAGCAAATTGGGGTAAATCAACCATTACTTTTATTTTAGTTTTTGTTTCAACAATTGGTTCTATTTCTACACTTTTATTTTCTGCAATACCAGAAAAAACTTTTCCATTAAAACCATCTACTGTTATTTCCATTCCATCTTCTAAGACATCTAGTGCATTTTGTGTTCCAACAACTGCAGGAATACCCATTTCTCTTGAAACAATTGCTGCATGAGCTGTTACTCCTCCTTCTGAGGTTACTATTGCTGCTGCTTTTTGCATTGTTACAACCATATCTGGATTTGTCATTGTTGTTACTAAAATATCTCCTTGTTTTACTTTGTCTAAATCATCCATTGAATTTACTATTTTTACAATACCTGATGCAACACCTGGAGAAGCTGCTAAACCTTGAGTTAATATTTGACCATCAATATCTTGCATTTCTTTTTTATTTTTTAAGGTAGTTATTGGTCTTGTTTGTAGAATATAGATATTATCGTCTTCGATTGCAAATTCTATATCTTGAGGTAATTTATATAATTCTTCTAATTTTAAAGCAAATTCAGCTAATTGTTTTATTTCGTATGTTTTTAGTACTCTTTGATTTGATCGTTCTTTAGTTAATTCAATTGTTTTTGTTTGACCTGAAGCTGTTCTAATAATTGCAAGTTTTTTATCTGAGACTTTTTCTTCAAGAACTTCTAAATCTAAATTTACAACATGTTGATCTGGTTTTATTTTTCCTGAAACAATTCCTTCGCCTTGTCCCCAAACAGATTCAATTAAAATTTCTTCTTTTCCACTTACAGGATGTTTTGAAAACATTACTCCTGATTTATCTGAATTAATCATTTTTTGGACAACTGCTGCAATGCCAACTAAACTATCAAAACCTTTCTTTTTTCTATAATAAATTGAACGAGCTGTAAAGATTGATGCAAAAACTGCTTTTACTTTTTCAATAACTTCATCATTTCCTTTAACATTAATAAATGAATCTTGTTGTCCTGCAAAACTTGCATCACCTAAATCTTCTGCAGTAGCTGAAGACCTAACAGATACAAAAACTGGTTCTCTTGCTGATCTTAATATTGCAAGTGCACCAGGAGAATCTCTTATATCATCTAAACTTATATTAAAGTGGTCATATGCCTCTAAAATTATTTTTTCTAAGTCTTCAGGCATTTTTGTTTCAGTAATTATTTGTCTTATTTCTTTTGCTTTTTCTTGTAATTTATATGTTTCATCTACATTAATACTTGAGAGAATTTGTTTAATTGATTCTTCTAAATTTGTTTTTTTAAGAAAATAATAAAAAGCATCTGTAGTTACAACAAAAGCAGGTGGTACTGGAAATTTTGCATTATATATCTCACCGAGATTAGCGCCCTTACCTCCTGCAAGTTTAATATCTTTTTTATTTAACTCAGAAAGCCATTTTATGTATGTATCACCCATCTTTATATTTTATATTTGATATAATATTTAAATGTTATGAATGAATTATTAAAGTGATTAATGAATATTTAACTATAACAATCTTTATAAAATTTTTAGAATTCTGTTTTATATGAAAAGATTATTTATTTTGATAGCTTTGTTTTTATTTTCTGTTAGTTTGAATAGTGCTTTCTTAGTTGAGACTGATTTTAAAAATGATGTTTATATTATTGGTTTTGAAAGTGATATTGATGTTGTTGTTTCTTTGAGTGAATTAGAAGATGGTTATTATAATGTATATACTCTTTCAGATGTTTTAATCGAACCAGGTGATTTTTATTATTTGACTGATGAAGAAGTTCTTTTGAATTATACTTTTACTCCTTATGACCGGATAAAAACAAGAGGTGACTATTTATTTAATTATTATATTAATCATAAAGATGTAGAACAAAAGAAGATTTTAGGAAAGATTAGAATTTTTGATTTTGAAGATGTTATTAATATAGAATCTAACTTTGTTGATTTTGAAAACCCTGTTGTTAGGGTTTATATTGAAAATAAAGAAAATTATAATTTTAAGAACTTAAAAATGAGATGTAATTCTATTTTGTCAAATTTTGAATCTGATTTTAATTTAAGTTCATATGAAATTAAAGAAATAGAGCTAAATGTTAGTGAGAATTTAATTAAAACAACTAAAGCTGGTGTTTATGCAATTGATTGTTCTTTTGATAGTGAAGCAGGTTTAAAAGAGGTTCAGGGTAAATTATATTTAAGCGAAAAAGAAGGTATTGTTACACAAGATGAAATTAGTGGTTTTTTAATTAGAACTAGAAATATAAATAAAATTAATTCAGGAAATACTGTTGAGGATATAAAAATAATTGAAGAAAAAAATTGGTTTTCAGGGTTATTTACTAGTTTTAATAATGAACCAAATAAAATAGATAAAAATGGTTCTTTATTTGTTTATGAATGGTCTTTTAGATTAAATCCAGGTGATGTTTATAATATTAAAATTAAAACAAATTATTTTTATCCTTTAATTTTTCTTTGTTTAATTATTTTTGTTTATTTTATGATTAGAAAATATTTAGAGAAAAAAATTGATATTAAGAAGACAGTTAGACCTGTTAAAACTAAAAATGGTGAATTTGCATTAAGAGTTAATTTAAATATTAAAGCAAGAAAAGATATTCAAAAAGGTGTTTTAATTGATAGAGTACCTTTAAATGTTAAAATTTATAATAATTTTAAGTCAAATGCTCCTGATTTTGTAGATGTAGAAAAAAGAATATTAAAATGGAATATTGGAGATTTAAACAGTGGTGAAGAAAGAGTCTTTAGTTATATTGTTTATTCAAGAGTAGGTTTTGTTGGTAAATTTTCATTACCTTCAGCAAGAATTTCATTTGATTTTAATGAAACAGCATGTGTTGAAGAATCTAAAAAAGTATTTTTCTTAACTGAAAATGAATCTACTTTAATTAAAGATTAATATTATCATTATTCTTTTAAAGGAGACTTAATATTTATTTTATATATGGTTGATTTAATTGTTAATGAAAATTTTGAAGAAGATTCTTCTTTATTTGAAAATATTAATTCTCTTTCTTCATTTGATAGCCCTGAAATTTTAGAATTAAAAAAGTATTCTGAAGAAATAAAAGTTGATCATGATATTAATAATTTGCTTAGTTATGATTTGGTTAAAAAAAATTTAATGTATGATTTGCCTCATCAAAGAGAAGGAGCTTTGCATTTAATTAAGGATTTGAACTCAACAGGTCTTCTGGCTGATGAGGTTGGTTTAGGTAAAACAATTACAACGGGTTTTGTTTTAAAAGAAGGAATTATTAGAGGTTTTTTTAAAAAGTGTTTAATCTTAACCCCTCCTAGTTTAGTAAATCAATGGGTCGAAGAATTGTATGAAAAATTTGATTTAAACTTTAATATTATTGAATCTGTTAATGATTGGAATAAATATGATTTTGCTATTGCTTCAATTGATAGGGTTAAAATTTATGATAAGAATTTAAGAGAATTTAGACATAAAAAAGCTCATGATTTTAGTTGGGATTTAGTTATAGTTGATGAAGCTCACAAATTAAAAGAAAAAAATACAGTTAGGTGGAAGTTTGTTGATAGATTACAAAAAAAAAGATTTTTATTATTAACTGCAACACCTTTTCAAAATGATTTACTTGAGTTGTATAATCTGTTGCATTTATTAAAAAAAGGTCATTTGGGGACAGTTAAAGAATTTAGATCTAAATTTTTGCATAAAGGTAATAAAAGATATCCATTAAATCCAAGTGAATTAAAAAAAAGATTAGATGAAGTAATGATTCGGAGAAGAAGAGATGAAACAGGTATAGAATATAAAAGAAGAATTCCCAAAATTATTAGTGTTAATTTAACAAAAGAAGAAAAAATAATTTATGACAATATTGTTTCTTTGTTAAAAGAAAATTATTTTAAAATAGATGGTCATGAAATTAATGGAAGACTTGTTATTTATTCATTACTTCCTAAGATTACTAGTTCTTCTAAATCTGCAATGGAAACACTTCAAGGAATTATTGATAATGAGAAATATCATCAAAACACAAAAAATTTAGCTCAAGAAATATTTAATGATTATAAAAATTTAAAAAGAGATAGTAAAATAGAAAAACTTCTTGAAATAGTTAAAGAAATTAGAAGTAAAAGTAATGATGAAAAAATTTTAATTTATACTAGGCATCCTACAACATTGAAGTATATTGTGGAAAGATTAAAGCCTTTTAATTTAAAGATTGTTGAATTTATAGGTGGTTTAAGTAGAGAAGAAAAATCAGAAAGAATTAATTTATTTAAGAGTAGAGATGTAGACATTTTAATCTCGACAGATACTGGGGCTGAAGGTTTAAATTTCCAATTTTGTAGGAATTTAATTAATTATGATTTACCTTGGAATCCAATGAGTGTTGAACAAAGAATTGGTAGATTAGATAGGATAGGTCAAAAAAGAGATATTTATGTTTATTCTTTTGCAACTAAAGGGACTATGGAAGAAAGTATTGTTGATCTAATTATTAATAAAATGTGTTGTGTTGGTTTAGTTATTGGAGAACTTCCTATAATTTTATTTAATTTAGGTCTTGATTCTGAGGGTAGAACATTAGGGAGAAATAAAATTGAAGAAAAAATAATGAATGCCTTTATAGACTCAAAAGGGAACTTAGACCTTTTTAGTAAAGATATTAATAAAATTGCTGATATTATTGGAGAAGGGTTAAAAGAATATAATAACAGTAAAATTGCTACAAGTTCTTTATTAGATAAATAATTCTTGAATATAAATCTTTTTAATATAAGTTTATTTTTTTAAGAAATGGTTGATGAAATAAAAGAATTTGTTATTAATTTTTTTAGTAAGTTAAATTGTAATATTAAATATGAAAATGAGATTTATATTATTGAAGATATTCCCCAATCTTTTTTAGATTTATCTTTTAAAGAAAGTCCATTAAGAATTAATTTTATTGAGAGAAGAGAGAATTGTGATTTTGTAGATAAAAATTCTAGTCTATTAAGATCTATTGAAAAATTTTTAGATAATGTTGGAAAAACAACATTATTAAGAATAGATTTTGATATTGATCCTATTGGTGAAATAAAAAAATATTTATCCTTTAATAATTGTAAAATAAATAATTTAACAAAAAAAAATAAAAATAATTTTTTTTCAAGATTTAGTTTTTTGACAACATTTCTTTTTTTAAATGAAAAAGAACAATTAATGAATGAAATCTATATTCATGATGGTATTGTTGTTGATGGTGATTTAAGTGGGTATAATGTTATTGAAGGAGATTTAAATAATGTTGATTCTAAAAATCTAAAAAAAGATTATGAAACTGCAAAGTTTGCTTTATCAAGTTTAATTGAAGATAAAAAAAATGATTTAAGTTTAAAATTATCTTTAGAATTAAATAAAGAAATTGAAAGAATAAATAAATATTATACTGTGCAATTAAATGAATTTAGTAATGAATTAAATAATTCAATTGATAAGATTAAAGAATTAGAATTAAAAATAAGATTAAGTGAAGGTGAAAAAAAGAATCTTTTAATCTCAAAAAGTTCTAAATTAAAAGAAAATTTAATTAAACTTTCAAATGATGATTTTAAGGATAGAATTTTAAAAGAAATGAACTTTAGTATTAAAGATGCTCAACAAAGATTTAGTTTAAATTTAACTAATAAATTATTAAATACTACAATTATTTATTACCCTATTTTTATTTTTAATCTTATTTTAGATAATAATTTTGCAAGAAGAAGTGTTGAAGTTTTGTTTGATCCTTTAACAAAGAGTTTTGAAGGTTTAAAATGTGATTCTTGTAATTCTAATTTAAATAAAATTACTTTATGTTCTGGTGGTCATTTAGTCTGTGAAAAATGTATTCGTAAGTGTGATTTGTGTCACAAAATTATTTGTGATAAATGTATAACTCAAAAATGTAAAATTTGTGGTAGGGAATTGTGTAGAGATTGTATTAAAAAATGTTTAAAATGTGGCGATTATGTATGTAATGATCATATTAGAAAAGATTTTATTAGTGGAGAAGAATTTTGTTTAAATTGTTTAAGGGCTTGTAGTAAATGTCATCGATTAACACAAGAGAAATTTTTTGGGTTTAGTAAGGATAATAGTAAAGTCTGTCAGATATGTATCGCTGAAGAAAAAAGAAAAGAAATATTAAAAAATATTTTTGATTAATTTTGATGTATTTTTAGAGTAGTTAATTTTATAAATATTAAGTGTTGTTTATTCTTGCAATGGAAGATTTGACTTATAAGGTTAATAAAGAAGTTTATAGAGTTGATAAAGGAATTTCAGATAAATATGATCTACCTAAAGATAAAAGTCTTATTACTAAAAATAAAAAGGTTTCATCTATTCAAAGAGGTATAAATTATGTTATCGGTTGTAATCCTGATTCTACTTTTTATGGAATTTATGGTAGTACTCCTGGAGGAGAAATCAAGCCTGTTGGTGTAATTACTGAAGAGAATGCTCAATTAATAAAAGATTCTACTGTGAATCATTTTCCAAATTATGCCCATCTTCCACCAATAGATTATTATTTAGAAATTTCTAAGAAAGGTCATAATTATTTTAGTAAATTTCATTCCTTAATTAAGGTTAAATGTTCTTTTGAAGAAGCAAGACAATTATATGATTCTATATTAGATCAGTGTAAAAATTGATTAGTTTTATAAATTCTTTTTATTTAATTTTATTGTATGGGCTCGTAGTTTAAGGGATAGAATACCAGGTTTCGGCCCTGTTGATGGGAGTTCGAGTCTTCCCGAGCCCGTAATTGTTAAACTAATATTTATAAAGTATTTTTTGTTTGTTTTTTTATGACTAAAAAGAAAGTAATGTTTGATATTGATAAAGAAAAAATTTTTTCTGAGTGGTATTCTGAAATTTTACAAAGAACTGAAATTAGTGATATTCGTTATGGTGTTAAGGGATTTGTGGTAATTCGACCATGGGGTGCTAGAATTATAGAGAAGATGTATAAACTTTATGAATTAGAATTACAAAAAAAAGGTCATGAACCAAGTTTTTTTCCAATGGTTATACCTGAAGAGAATTTTAAAAAAGAAGCAGGTCATGTTAAAGGTTTTTCTCCAGATGTTTTTTGGTTAGAATTAAAACAAGGAGAAGATAGAGTAGCACTTCGTCCAACAGGGGAAACAGAATTTTATGAAATGTATAATAAATGGATTAGAAGTTATAGAGATTTACCTTATAAATTGTATCAAAGAGGAAGTGTATTTAGATATGAAACAAAGGCTACTCGGCCATTAATTAGAGGTAGAGAATTTTGGTGGATTGAAGCTCATGATTGTTTTAAATCAAAAAAAGGAGCAGAAGAACAAGTACAGGAAGATATTAAGATGACTGAAAAAGTTATGCATCAAACTTTTGGTGTACCATTTTTACCGTTGAAAAGACCTGAATGGGACAAATTTCCTGGGGCTGTTTATACTATTGGAAGTGATAGTTTAATGCCTGATGGGAAGATAATTCAACAACCTTCAACACATTTTTTAGGTCAACATTTTTCTAAAGCTTTTGATATTAAATTTATTGATGAAAATGAAAAAGAAAATTATGTTTGGCAAACTTGTTATGGTCCTGCAATTTCAAGAATTCTTGCAAGTGTAATTTCAGTTCATGGAGATAATAGTGGTTTAGTTTTACCTTATGTTATTTCTCCTTATCAAGTTGTTATTGTTCCTATGTATAGCGAGAAAAAGAATGATGAAATTAAAGCTTTTGTAGATAAATTAGGCCAAGAATTATTTCAAGAAGGAGTTGATGTGAAAATTGATGATAGTGAAAAACGTCCTGGTGAAAAATTCTTTTATTGGGAAATGAAAGGAATTCCTTTTAGAATAGAAGTTGGAGAAAAAGAATTAACATCAAATGAATTAACTGTTTTTATAAGAGATTTAAAAGAAAAAAGAAAAATTAAATTAGATGGTTTTGTTGAGGAGATTAAAAACTTAGGTATTGAATATGACTTAAGATTAAAACAAAAAGCTGATGAATCTTTTTATTCTAAGATCATTGAATGTGAGAATAAATTAGATATTAAAAGAGTTTTAAATGAAGGAAAAATAGCTAAGTTTAATTTTTGTTCTTTAGATACAGAAGGTGAATCTTGTGCAGCTTATATTGAAAAAGAATTATTAGCTGATGTCAGAGGATGTTTGGGTAATAAAATAGAAAAACCCTTTAATGATAAAAAATGTCCTTTTTGTGGTAAACTAGCTAAATTTGTAGTTTATTCTGGTAGAAGTTATTAATAAAAACTTTTAAATAAAATTAAGTTTAAATACATTTTATGAAGAAAACCAATTTTTTTTATTTTTTAATTATAATTATAATTATAATCTTTTGTTCTTATCATTATTTTAGTTTAGATAATTGTTTTATATCTATGTGGGACACTAGAAATGAGGGGGTTAGTAATTCTACTCAATTAAAACTACCTTTAGAAAAAGGAGGGAATTATAATTTTACAATTGATTGGGGAGATGGATGTTATGATAATATTTCTTTTTGGAATCAAAGTGAAATAATTCATAATTATAAGAAAGAAGGCATTTATATTATTAAGATAGATGGTATTATTTCTGGATGGAGATTTAATAATCAAGAAGATCAATTAAAAATCATTAGTATTTTTAATTGGGGTTCTTTGAATCTAGGAAATAATGGCTCTTATTTTAGTGGTGCAAGAAATTTAAAACTTTTAGATAATTTGGATCCTTTAAATTTGAAAGATACAAATAATTTAAGTTATATGTTTTTTGGTGCAAATTATTTTAATGGTAATTTGAGTAATTGGGATGTAAGTAATGTTATTGATATGAGTCATATGTTTCAGTGGGTTATTAATTTTGATAATGATTTAAGTAATTGGGATGTAAGTAATGTTATTGATATGAGTCATATGTTTGAGGGTTCTCGATTTAATGGTAATTTGAGTAATTGGGATGTAAGTAATGTTATTAATATGAGTCATATGTTTAGATGGTCTGATTTTGATAATGATTTAAGTAATTGGGATGTAAGTAATGTTATTGATATGAGCCATATGTTTGTGTGGTCTGATTTTGATAATGATTTAAGTAATTGGGATGTAAGTAATGTTATTGATATGAGCCATATGTTTGAAGGTTCTCGATTTAATGGTAATTTAAGTAATTGGAATGTAAGTAATGTTATTAATATGAGTTATATGTTTAAAAATTCTCGATTTAATGGTAACTTAAGTAATTGGGATGTAAGTAATGTTATTGATATGAGTCATATGTTTGAGGGTTCTCGATTTAATGGTAACTTAAGTAATTGGAATATTGTTAATTTAACTAATACTAGTAATATGTTTTTACTATTTAATTTTTAATATATCTTTTATTTAGATACTTTTTTAAGTTAGTTTAAATTCTTCTTTTAAATGGTTAAATATTTATTTTTTGATTTTGATGGAACAATTTCTGATGCTCGTAAATTAACTTATGAATCAATCATACATGTGTTAGATAGTTTTTATTTTCATTATTCTAAAAGTAAAGTAAAAATTCTTATGGGTTATAAAATTCAAGAGATTTTAATGAGATTAGGGATTAAAAGGGTCTCTGCAAGTAAAATTAGAAGAAAATTTTATTCTGCTATTATTAATAAAAAGAAATTATCAAAATTAAAATTGTGTTGTGATGTAAAACCATTGTGGGATTTAAAAAAGAAGGGTTATCAGTTGATTATTGTAAGTAATTCAGAATCTTCTTTTTTGAAAGCATCAATTAAACAATTAAAATTAGAAGGTTTATTTTATGATGTTTTTGGATCTGAGTCTTTTAAGACTAAGGATGAAATGTTAAAGAAACTCTTAAAAAAGTATAATATTAAAGGAGAAGAAACTTTCTATATTGGGGATAGATTTAGTGATATTAATTATGCTCGTTTTGTCAAAATGAATTCTATAGCAATTTATAATAAATGTTCTTGGTCTAGTAAAAAAATCTTACTTAAAGAAAAGCCTGATTATTTAATCTCAAATTGGGATGATTTAAAATTTATTTTAGAAAAGAGTTAATTATTCTTTTAAATCTCTTATTCTTTTGTAAAACTCTACTACTGTATCATAAACTGCATCATTATGTTCAGACATATTCTGATATTCAATATTTATTTTTTTATAAGTTTCTATTGCTTGGTTTATATCTCTTGATTTTATTTGATTTAGTCCATTTAATAATAATTCTTTGATTTTTTGTTTTACTTTAATATCATTTTCTTTATTTTTCTTAAATTCTTCATTTGTGAGTTCTTTTTTTTCTTCTATTATTGGCTTAGGTTTTGGCATTTCATTTATTTTATTTTGAATTTGCGGTGGTAAGGGATTTCTTGGTGGTATTCTATTCCTTGGAATATTATTTCTTGGTAGTTGATTATTTGTCATATTTTTTTGGTTTACTGTTTTCATAATTTGTGGGGCTTTTGGAGGAGATAATACAATTGGTTTTCTTTGAATATTTTGTGTATTATTTTTTTGTGTATTGTTTTTATTTTTAGATTTCTTTTTTGTATAAATAATCACTAATGATAATGTTATTAATATTAAAATTCCGATAGAAATACCAATTATTAGAGATAAATTTAATGAATTAGGATTTTCTAAGTTTTCTCCTGATGAAGGTTGATTATTTGTTCCTGTAGTTGGTGTTGTTGTATTTGTTCCTGTAGTTGGTGTTGTTGTATTTGTTCCTGTAGTTGGTGTTGTTGTATTTGTAGTTGTTCCAGTACTTCCACCTGAACTTGGTGGAGTAATAGTTTCTACTAATTCACAATCTGAAATATCAATAGTACAATTATCAAAGCAAGATAAACTACCTGAATTAAAACCATAATCATAACATGTTTTATCATCAATAAAGTCTAATGCTTCACATTCTTCTTCATCTCCATTAATTATTCTATCACCACAACCACTAAATGAAATATTTCCCCATTCATTAACATCTAAAATTAAATTATTATTATCATTTTCGACTCCTAAACATATACTGCTACTACAAGTAGAACCATTTTTTAAAATATTTAAATTAAGAACTTCATTATTCCATAAACTAAAAATAATTCTAGATTGTCTGTTTAATTTAGATAATTTAGTATTATTTAGAAAGATATAATTTTTGTTTAAAGAAATATCATTTCCTCTTTGAATTTCGTTTGTGATTGTTAAATCTTGAGATAAATCTTCATCTAACCACTTAATTTTAGAGTATGATGATTCATAAGTAATATTATTTTTATTTTCACCTAAACTTTCATCTAAGATTGAGTAAGAGACATTATTTGTGTATAAATTTTTAATTAAAGTATTTTTAACATTTGGAGAAATATAAATCGCTGTTTCAAAATTTTCTATTAAATAAAAATCTTGAATTGTGATATTAGATGCATTAACATAAATTGCAATACCATTAGTTCCATTAATTCTTTTATTATTTCCTAAAATTGTTATATTATTTGCATTTAATATTAAACACTTTTCTTCTTCACTATTAATATTATTCATTATTTGATAAATTTTATTTGGGTGAATTATTTCTTGACAAGATTCTATTGATGTATCTACTATTGTATCTTTAATTAAATAATTTCCACTTGTTGTTGTATTAAATATTATTTCATTTGTATCAAGAGATTTTATTTCAGATTCAGTATCTTCTATATTATTTCGGGTTAAATTAAAATGAAATAATTCTGTATAACCTTTAGTATTCTTCAATAAAATTTCCATTGTAGTATTTAATTTTAAAATACTTGATGAAATATTGGCTTGTAATTCTCCAATGAAAATAATCCCTGGGAATGTAATGTCTTCTTCTAAAGATAAATCTTTTAAGAAAGTTTCATTTATCCAGTTTATTTTTCCATAAATATTTTCATAATAAAAATAATTTTGTTTATCTAATCCAGAATTATCTATTATTGAATTTTCTTTAGAAATTGAGTTTAAGTTCTTAATTTGGTTATTTTGGCTATTTGTTTCTAATTTAATACTTACTGATAAATTATTTATATTTGTTGAATTTAGATTATTGTAAGATGAATTATATAAAACAATTCCTGTATTTTCATTTTCTAAATTATTAGTTATAATAGTATTATTTAAAGTGTTATTAATTGAGTTTAATAAGAAAATTCCAATTCTTTTTGGATTTATTAAATTTATATTTTTCAATAAATTTTTTTCTGAATTTGAAATATTAAAACTATATTCAACATTTTCTATTTTTATTGATTCAATTAAATTTTCATTAGATTGATTAAGTTTTATTGCTGTTGTTTGATCAAATTCTTTTTCAGTAATATTAATTTCTTTTATGTGATTCTCATTTGATTCTTTTATATTGATTCCTATTAGGCTTATGTTTTTTAAATTTATTTTTTCTATTAAAGTATTATTTACTTGTTCTAAATATAAAAAAGTATTTCCTGTTCTATTGTCTGTAAAATTAATTTGAGATATGCTTGAGTTTATTACTTGATTTAAGTCAATTATATTTTTTGAATCACCTAAAAAACTATCTATTTTTATTTTTGTGATATTTAATAAAACAGATTTAGTAGAATAAATTATTTTATTGAAGGTGTTTTGAAAATGCGAATCTTTCAAAGTTATATTTGTTGAATTGTTTATTATTAAATCATTTGAATTATTGTTAAAAGTTATATTCTGTAAATAAATGTTTGTAGCATTCTCTATCTTTATTGATTCATTGAAGTTTTTTAATATTCCATTTTTAATAGTTATATTTGTTTTATTTGTTCTAATCCCATTATTTGTTTGTGGAATAGTTGAATTTATTATTGTATTATTTAAATCTAATAAAACATTATTATTTGTTATATTAAAACATAAATCTCCTTCTGACTCTATACTTTGATTAATGATATATTTCCCGCCATTAAACCAATTAGAATAACCACATTGATTAATATAACCAATTTCTTCAACTGTGTAATTTCCATCATTAGTTGTATTGAACTTTATTGTTGCAATTTCTAATCCAACTGCAATATCATTACATATTAAACAAGTTTCATTATTTCTTTTATAATTATCTGTTCCTACATTATAAAATGTTAAATTTATTGTTGAATTTATTTTTTCATCTACATTTGTAAAATTTAAAAAAATGTTTGATGGTTTAATTAATATATTTTTTTCCTTTGTTAAATTATTCTCAAAACTTAAATTCTGGTAAAGATTATTATTTGCCCATTCGACAGTACCATAAGAGTTATTGTATATTAAATAATTTAAGTCGGTTATTTGTGTCTCGTCAAATATAGAAAATTCCTTATTATCCTCAAAATTTAAATTAGATAAGATATTGTTCTCAGTATTTGAGTTTGTGTCAAATAAATTAATTCCATATTTTCTTCCTTGTTTAAGAGTTACATTTTCTATTAAACTATCTTTTGAATTTTCTACTTTGATTCCTTGTGTAAAATTAATTAATTCACCATTTTTAATATTTATTCCTTCTGATCTTAATATTAATATTCCACTTCCTGCAGATAAATGTGTTGATCTCACAAAATGTCCTTTTAAATCTAAAGTTATATTATTATTCTCTTCAATCATAAAACAATTTTGAGCACTATTAAAGTTATCAATATTTTGACTTAATGTATAAACTCTATAATCTTTGAAGAAATATTGACTTTGACAACTATTAATTTCTATAGGTCCATTAATAGAATAATTCCCTAGTGATGTTGTTTTAAAAGATATATTTTCTACATTTCTAAATCTTTCAATACAATCAGGCATACAAGTTTCACTGCTTTTTAAAATAAAAATATAATCTTGCCAATCATCGGTTCTATAAAAAGTAATATTTATTGATTCATTTAATAAATTATAGTATGTATCATTAACATAAATATTATTTTGGGATATTTTCATTTGTTGAGGATTCAAAATATTAAATTGTTTTATTGTTGTTAAATTTTGGTTTATAGAATCATTTGCCCAAATAAAATTACCATATTCATTTGAAAATTTTAAATAATTTTGATATGATAATGTTGTTAAATCTTTTATAGAATAAATAGTATTTTGTGTTTTTAAATTTTCAATTATATTCTGATTCGATGAACCTGTTAATTTTATTGCTTGGTCAATATTTGAAATAGTATTATCTTTGATTAAAGATGAATTCGTGTTTTCTATTATAATTCCTTTTTTTGAATATTGATATATTGACCCGTCTTGAATTCCTAGATAAATATTACTTTTATTTGAGACTGCTGATGCTCTCCAGTTTTGGTCAGTATCTCCTAATGGTTGCATCTCTGTCCATGTTTTTCCTGAATCTTCAGATAAATAAATTCTTGCATTATTTGTTCCAGAACCTGCAAGAATTTTATTTCCGTCTTCAGAAATAGATGTTGTTTCCCAATTCATATTTACATCTCCTGCAGGTTTTAATTCATACCAATTTATTCCTGTATTATTTGAATACCAAAGTCTTCCAGGATTTTCTCCAGCAATTATTTTTGATCCATCAAATGACATAGATATTGTATACCAATTCTTTGATTCATTAGTTATATTTTCAAAAGTATCTCCACTATTTGTAGATTTGTAAATTTTATCATTATATGCTACTGCAAAAATCAAATTATGTAATCCTGTTATTGTTAAATCTCTCCAATCTTTTGTTTCATTTGTTACATTATTAAAATGAGTTCCGTTGTATTTGTAAACTTGTCCACTTTTTTCTAATGCTATTATTGTATTAACTTGTTTTGCTACTCCAATTGCTGCCCAATTTGAGTTAATAGTATTTGTTATACTTGGTGTTGACCATGTAGAACCAGAATCTGTTGATAAATAAATGGATGAACCATTTTTAGCCAATAACATAGTTGAACCATTACTATTCATTGCTGTTGCAACCCAATCTCCTATAGTCTGTTTTTCATTCCAAGTTTGACCAAAATTTTCAGATAGATAAACTTTACCATTTTTACTACTAATTAATATTTTTTGTCCATCACTTGAAATTGAAATAGAAGAGAGTGTTCCAACATCAATAGGAGAAATTTCATCCCAATTATTTAATTTAGTTAGATCACCCAAATTTTTATTATCATAAATAATATTTGTTAAATTAATTTCTTCACTATTTTCTAATTTTATACCTTCAATAGATGTGTTTTCTATTATTGTATTCATAAAATTAATTTCTTCTGAATTTTTTATGTGAATAGCATTTGATGAATTTGTTATTTTTCCTCCTAAAAAAGTTATATTCTGGCAATTATCTAAGTATATTGTTGGGTAATTTTGTTTTCCTATTATTGTATGTGATTTTAAGTCAATTGTTATATTATTCTTATTTGTTAAATTTATACAAATATTTTCTGCATTTACATTTAATGTTAAATCATAAACTTCATTATTTTCTAGTCCTTGATTTTGTGATGCACAACTATCAATTGTTGGTTGTTCTAAATCTAATGTTCTAAATACTTGTCCAGTTATGTTATATTTATTTTCTAAATTATAAGAAATTGTAAATGTTAAAATTGCTAAAAAAATCAATATTATAAAGAATTTTTTCATCTCTTTTTTCATACAAATAACTATCTATTTATGTTTATAAATATTCTCTAAAAATAGTATCTATTTTCTATTTTCTCTTCATAAAAAAAAGAGAATAAGGGAATAAAATAATAAAGATTCCCAATAAAAATAAAAACTTATTTTTTCTTTTCTACAAGAGATTTACAGACTCCAGCAGCTACAGTTACACCAGCATCTCTGATTGCAAATCTTGCCATGTATGGATTATCTTTTACTGTTTCAAGTACAAGGTTTCCAATGGGCTTAATCTTTACAATAGCAGCATCCCCATTCTTTAAAAAATCAGGGTGTTCTTGCATTACTTGTCCACTTGCAGGATCTAATTTTGAAACTAGTTCTACAAATTGACATGGAACTTGTGCTGTGTGAACATGGAATACAGGTGTATAACCTTTTGCAATTACAGTTGGGTGATTAATAACTACTACTTGTGCTTCAAATTCTTCTACAATTTTTGCAGGAGCTGATGCATCACAAATAACATCTCCTCTAGCCATATCTTTTTTACCAACGCCTCGTAAATTTACTCCAACGTTATCTCCAGCTTCAGCTTCTTTAAGTTGTTCATGATGAGCTTCAATTGAACGAACTTCACCTTGAACACCTGTTCCACTTCTACCAGGTAATACAACTATTTTTTGGCCAACCTTCATTACTCCAGTTTCAACTTTTCCAACAGGTACTGTACCAATTCCAGTGATTTCATAAACATCTTGGATTGGCATTCTCATTGGTAAATTTGTAGGTTTTTCTGGTGCAGGAAATTTGTCGATTTGTTCTAATACAGTTGGTCCTTTATACCAAGCCATATTTTCACTCTTCTTAGCAATATTGTCACCCATTAAAGCTGAACCAGCGATAAAAACAACATTGTCTGTTTTATAGCCTGCTTTTTGAACAACAGATTTTACTTCCTCAACTGTTTTGTTAAATCTTGCTTCGTCATATTTAACAACATCCATTTTGTTAATTAAAACTGCTAAGTTTTTTACGCCCATAGTTCTAAGTAACCAAACATGTTCTTTTGTTTGAGGTTGAACACTATCTTCACAACCAACAACTAAAAAAGCTGCATCTGCTTGTGAAGCACCTGTGATCATATTTTTAACAAAATCCTTATGGCCAGGAGCATCAATAATAGTAACCTCATAATTTTGAGTCATCAATTTCTTATAAGATAAGTTAATTGTAACTCCTCTTTCTCTTTCTTCTTTAAGGTTATCCATTACATATGCGAATTCAAAACCTTGTTTACCATGTTTCTCTGCTTCTTCTCTGAATTTCTTCATCTCTTGTTCAGACACAGCACCACCATCGTAAAAAATTCTACCTACAGTAGTAGATTTACCTTGGTCTACGTGTCCAACAAAGACAACATTCATTATTGGTTTTTCTTTTGCCATATTAATATATTTAATTTAGTTAAACGTCTTATACTAAGAATTTTAGTCTTAGCATATAATTTAAGAGGATTGTTGGTTTAAAAAGTTTATTGTGTGTCAAAACTAGAAAAATCTAAAAAGGTTTTTTTAATTAATATATTATGACTCTTTATTTAATTGGATTAGGTTTAAACTTAAATTCTATTAGTTGTGATGCTAGAGAAAAATTAAATGAATGTGATGAAATTTATTTAGAAGGTTATACTGTTGATTTTCCTTATGAACTCGAAAATTTAAAAGAATCACTAAATTTAGACTTTGAAGTTTTAAATAGAAATAATGTTGAAAATAATTTTTTAATAAAAAAAGCTTTGAATAAAAAAATTGCTTTATTGGTTTACGGAGATGTTTTATCTGCTACAACTCATAGTTCTCTTATCTTAGACTGTAAAAAGAATAAAATAGATTATCAAATTTACCATAATGCATCTATTTTATTATCTATTTCTCAAACAGGTTTACAATTATATAAATTTGGTAAAATTTCTTCTATGCCTAAATGGCAAAAGTCATATGAACCTGATTCTTTTTTAGATTATATTCTTGAAAATCAAAAAATAAATGCTCATTCTTTATTATTAATAGATATTGGCCTAAAATTTAAAGAAGCTTTCACTCAGTTAGAAAAATCTTCTAAACTTAGAAATTTAAATTTGGATAAAATTATTATTGTTAGTAATTCTGGAACAAATAAACAAAAAATTTATTATGAAAATGTTGAATCCTTAAGAGATATAAACTCAATTAACTTGCCTTTTTGTTTTATTATTCCTTCAAAATTACATTTTTTAGAAGATGAATTTTTAAATGAAATAAAAGAAAAGATTATTTTTTAATTTTTTTAATTATTTTTTTAGTAATTTTATTTATTTTTCTTTTTCCATTTATTTTAATGATTTTATTTTTATAAAACTCTAAAATAGGTTTTGTTTGATTATGATAAGTTTTTATTCTTTGTTTAATTGATTTTAAGTTATCATCTTTTCTTTGAATTAGTTTTCCTCCACATTTGTCACAGAATTTAGGATTTTTAGGTTTTGGTTGAGTAATTAAGTTATAGCCTTCTTTGCAATTTTCACATGTTCTACGATTAATTAATCTTTTAATTGATTCTTTATCTGAAATTTTAATTTCTATTACTCTATCTATTTTAATTTCTTTTGTTAATTTTTTTGCTTGTTGAATTGTTCTAGGGAAACCATCTAAAATTATTCCTTCTTTATTATTTTCTTTTTTTATTTTTTCTTTAAGTAATTTTATCATTAATTCATCTGGGATAAGTTTTCCTTTGTTGATTATATTATCTATTTCTTTTTTCAGTTTTCCTTTTTGTTCTCTTAATAAATCACCTGTAGAAATATGAACTAAATTTAATTGTTTGGCTACTTCTTTTGCTTGTGTTCCTTTTCCTGAACCTTGAATCCCAATAAAAATAATATTCATATTCTTTTTCTTTTAATTAAGTTTATTAATTTTTCTAAAACATAAATCTTAAAAACTCTTTTTTGTATTATTTTTTATGAATGTTGTAATGGCTATTCCAATTTTATTTTAAATTGCATAGTTTTTACTCTAATTTCTATATTTTATTATGAAAAAAGTTAAAGATTTTTTATGGAAAGAAGGAATGAATATTTCTGAATTAGTTGAGACTTTTGGGAATTTAGGCTTTCAAGCTTTAGAGTTATATGAAGCTAAAAATGTTATTCTGAAAATGAAAAGAGATAAAGCTAAAGTTTTTCTTACTTTTACGTCTAATATGGTTACATCTGGTTTAAGAGGTTTTTTTGCTCAGTTATGTCATTTAGGTATACCAAATATTTTAGTTACAACATCTGGTTCTATTGAGGAAGATTTGATTAAATCAACAGGAGAATCTTTTGAAATTTCAAGTTTTTATGTAGATGATAATGCATTACATGAGAGGGGTGAGAATAGGGTTGGGAATTTAACAATTAGAAATGAAAGTTATATGAAGTTTGAGGACTTGATGTCAAAATTACTTTTACAGATTTATGAGAAAAAAAAGAGATTATCTTCTTCAGAGTTATTATTTGAACTTGGTTTATTGATTAATGATAAGAATTCTATTCTTTATCAAGCTTCTAAAAATAATATTCCTATTTATTGTCCTGGAATTGTTGATTCTGCTTTTGGATTTCAATTGTTTATGTTTCAACAAAAGAATCCTGATTTTATTGTGGATACTATTTATGATATGAATAGAATTGTAACTGATTTAAGTTTTGACGAAAAAAAAGGTTTAATTTCTTTAGGTGGTTCTATCTCAAAACATTATGCTATTTTTGCAGCTTTACTTTCTGGTGGTTTTGATTATGCAGTATACCTTACAACATCACATTCAACTTCTGGTTCTTTAAGTGGTGCAACAACTCAAGAGGCTAAAAGTTGGGGAAAAATAAAAGATGATGGTCAAGCTGCGACAGTTAATGGAGATGTTAGTATTGTATTTCCTTTATTAATGAGTGCTTGTTTAGACGAAATGAAAGCTGAGGGATTGATTTATGGAAAGTAAAATTATGAATGAGCCTATTAATTCTTTATATACTCCACAAGAACATGCAACTTTTGGGAGTACGGTTAGTGAATATGTTTCAAGACCATATATGCCTGTAGCTGTTCAGAGAGGAATGTCAATAACTGAATGTGATAAAAAAAGGCAAGAGGTCGGAAATTATTTAGCTTTAGGATATTATTGGAATAAACCCTATTTAGAGTGTAAAATTCGTTTGGAGAAATTAGGCCTTGATGGAAATACAATTAAAGACCCTACATTGATAAGTTTAGGTGTTTATTGTGGAGAAGTTATTAATATTAATGAGAATTTTCCGTTTTGTAGAGAATTAAATCCGAGAATTGAATTGAATGACAAATGCTAAATTTATTTTAAATTGGAATATTGTTGAAGAACAAGTGAAGTCTTTATTTGATTTGGGTTTGAGTGTTTCTTATTCATATAAAACAAATCATGAAGTGGGTGATGTCTTACAAAATTTGAATTTAGGGACTTTTTTTTCTATTCATTCAAAAGATGAAATTAAGATGATTAAAAATAAATCTAAAATTATTTTTTTTATACAAGCAGAATCCTTTGAAGAATTAGAAGGGATAATTCATCAAGGTATACTAAATTTTGTAGTAGATAATGAAATTGATTTTAATAATATTTTAAGTGTTGCAAAAAGTTTGAATGTTAAAATAAGTATTTCAATTCGTATGAAATTTCAAGAGAATAGAATTGGTACTGGAAAATACTTTGTTTATGGTTTGCCTTCAAAAAGAGTTAATGAACTAATTATTCGTGAAAAAGAAAATAAATTTATTGATAAATTTGGAATTCATATTCATAGAAAAAGTCAAAATACTTCTGAATGGGAAATTATCTCTGAATTAAATGATTCTATTTTAAGTGAAGTTTTTGATAGACTTGATTTTATTAATTTGGGTGGTGGACTTCCTGTAAAATATAAAAGTTATAGTTCTGATATTTTAAATTATATTTTTAAACAATTAAAAGAAACAATTGAATGGTTAAAAGAAAGAAAAGTTGAAGTATTTATTGAACCTGGAAGATATATTGCTGCTCCTTCAATAAAATTAGAAACAGAAATTATTCAAATTCAAGATAAGAATATTATTTTGAATACGACAATATATAATTGTGCTTTAGATACTATTTTAACTGGAACTAAGATGATTATCGAGGGTGAATTAAATGATAATGAAGAAGGAGATTATTATTTGATTAAGGGTAATTCTCCTACTCGAGATGATATTTTTAGGTATAATGTTAAATTAAAGAATCCTAAAGTTGGTGATAAAATTGTATTTCTTAATGCAGGAGCTTATAATTATACTACTGATTTTTTTGGGTATACTAAATTAAAAACTGTGATTAATTAAATATATTATCTTTTTTGATATTCTTTTTGTTTTATTTTTTTTATCTTTTGGTAGAACAATTTCAACTAGATCTATTAATCTTAAATTTTCTAAACTTAATATTTTTTTAAATAATTTGAAAAATTTTCTTTTTGTTAATCCTTTTTTTTCAGGATAATTGACAGCAGGTGCAAATTTAGGGTCGATTACATCTATATCAATTGAGAAGTATACTTTTTTGTTTTTTGTTTTTTGTTTTAAATAATTTAATATCTCTTTTGTTTTAATTTTTGTTTTAAAATATTTAATTTTATTCTTTTCTAAAAATTCTTTTTCTTCTGATTCTATTTTTCTAACACCTATTAAACAAATATTCTTAGGATTCCAACCAAATTTAACTAAGCCTGCTAAAAATTCTTCATGAGTTGGTTCTTTCATTGGAGGCATGCAATCTGCATGTGCATCAAAGATTATAATAAATGATTCTTGCTTGTATTTTTGTAAGAAAGCTTTTGCAGATGGATAAGTTATTGAATGATCTCCACCTAATATAAATATTTTTTTATCTTTTGATAAACTCTCTTTTATTCTTTTAAAAATTTCTTTTTCATCTCTTGAAATATTTTGGTTTTCAGTATTGATTTTTGTATGATTTATTTTTTTTAATAAAATTTCAGGTGTTTTTTCTGGGCCTTTTAGACCTAATGCGTTGATTCTTGGAATAGATATTATTTCTTTCATGAATTGATTATTTATTTATAAATTTTAAATCTTTAGTCTTTTGATATCCAAAACTTTTTAAACCATCTATTCAATTTTAATATTATGGCTGTTGATTTAACTTCAAAAGTAAAAGAGTTACAAAGAAATCCCGAGCATATTAGAAATATTGCTATCTGTGCTCATATTGATCACGGAAAGACAACTTTCTCAGATAATTTACTTGCAGGTGCTGGTATGATGAGTGAAAATTTAGCTGGTAAAGCTAGAAGTTTAGATTTTCATGAAGATGAAGCAGCAAGAGGTATTACTATAGATTCTGCTAGTGTTTCTATGGTTCACCATTTAGAAGGAGAAGATTATTTAATTAATTTAATTGATACTCCTGGTCATGTTGATTTTGGTGGTGATGTAACTAGAGCAATGAGGGCTGTTGATGGTGCAATTGTTCTTTCTTGTGCTAGTGAAGGTATTATGCCTCAAACTGAAACTGTTTTAAGACAAGCATTAAAAGAAAGAGTTAGACCTATTTTATTCATTAATAAAGTTGATAGATTAATTAGAGAAGTTAAGTTAACACCTGAAGAAATGCAAAAGAGATTTATTAAAATTATTAATGATGTAAATCGTTTAATTGCTGAAATTGCTGAAGATGAATATAAACAAAAATGGCAAGTAGGTGTTGCTGATGGTACTGTTGCATTTGGTAGTGCTTTTCATAATTGGGCATTAAGTGTCCCTTATATGCAAAAACATGGAATTACATTTAAAGAAATTATTGAAGCATATGAATCTGGTGAAGAAAATTATAAAATTCTAGCAAAAAAAGCTCCAATTCATGAAGTTATATTAAATATGGTTATTAGACATCACCCAAATCCTAAAGTGGCTCAAAAATATAGAATTCCAAAAATTTGGCATGGTGATTTAGAATCTGATGCTGGTAAAGATTTAGTTAATTGTAATATTGATGGAGAAGTTGCATTTGTTCCTATTAAGATTGTAATTGATCCTCATGCAGGTGAGGTTGCTGCTGGAAGACTTTTTGCTGGTAAGATTAAGCAAGGTGATGAATTATTTATGAATATTGCAAATAAAAAAGTAAGAGCACAACAAGTTTCAATTTACAAAGGTGCACAGAGAATTCAATTAGATGAAGTTGTTGCTGGAAATATTGTTGGTCTTGTTGGATTAAGAGATGTTGTTGTTGGTGAGACTGTTAGTACACATCCAATAGATCATTTTGATGCTATTACACATTTATTTGAACCTGTTGTTACTAAGAGTATTACTGCTAAAAGAACTGCTGATTTACCAAAATTAATTGAAGTATTAAGACAAGTTGGAAAAGAAGACCCTTCTTTACGTATTGAAATTAATGAAGAAACAGGTGAATCACTTATTTCTGGTATGGGTGAATTACATTTAGAAATTATTGAAAACAGAATTAAAACTGAAAAAGGTCTAGATGTTCAAATGGGTCCTCCAATTATTGTTTATAGAGAATCTGTTGGAAAAGTTTCTACTCCTGCTGAGGGTCGTTCTCCAAATAAACATAATAGTTTCTTTTTGACAGTTGAACCTTTAGAAGAAAGTGTTTCTAAAGCAATCAGTGAAGGTGTTTTACCTGAAGGAAGAATGAAGAAAAAAGACAAAACTTTAGATGAAACTTTAGTAGGTTTAGGAATTAGTAGAGAAGAAGCAGGCCAATATAGGGATATTTTTCAAGGGAATATATTTTTAGATAAAACAAAGGGTGAAGTTCATATTGGTGAAGTTATTGAATTAGTATTAGATGCTTTTGAAGAAGTAATGAAAGCAGGTCCTTTAGCTAGAGAGCCTTGTTTAAAGATGAAAGTTAGTTTAGTTGACTTAAAATTACATGAAGATGCAATTCATAGAGGTCCTGCACAAGTTTATCCTGCTGTAAGAGATTCTATTAAATTAGCAATGAAAGAAGCAAATCCTGTAATTTATGAACCTGTTCAAACACATCAAATTGAAGCTCCAGTTGATTTTATGGGTGCAATTACTTCTTTGGTTACACAAAAAAGAGGAAATTTAATTGATGTTGAACAAGATACTTCTGGAGTTACAATTAAAGGAGAATTACCTGTTGGTGAGATGATTGGTTGGACAAGTGATTTAAGAAGTACTACTGAAGGTAGGGGTGTTAGTAGTTTAGTTAATCAAAGTTTTAAGAAATTACCAATTGAATTTCAAGATAAAATTATTACTCAAATTAGAACTAGAAAAGGTTTAAGTGAAAATCAATAAAATGGTAACTTTAGATGATAAACTTGGTAAACAAGAAGATTTCTTAAAAAATGAATATTATCAAAGTTTTTGTTCTATTTGTATTTTTTCTCCAGGAGAAAAAGCTTATACTAAAAAAGGTTTAAATTGCCGTGGTTTTACTTTTATGGAAGAAGATTTTGACAATTCTATTTCACCTATATACCCTTTGCCTAGGAAATATGATGAATGTCCTTATTTTAATAGATAGATTTTAATTAAAATTAATAAAAAAATAAAAATTTTTATTTTAGAAGATTTATTCTCTTCTTGGTTGAGCTTCACTAACTTTGATTTTTCTGCCTTCAATTTCTTTTTCATTCATTTCTGAAATTGCTTTGTTAGCAGAATCATCATCTGAAATTGTAACAAAACCAAAACCTTTTGATCTTCTTGTATACTTATCTTGGATTACAGATGCTTCTTCAGCATTATATTGTGAAAAAAGATCTTGTAAACCTTTATTGTCAATACTCCAAGGTAAATTACCTACATATAACTTCATTTTATCCTCCTGTTTAATTTAATATTTTGAGAGAAATCTTTATTGAAACAAACTTTGCATAACATATTTTAACCTACCTTTTTATTAAGAATTTTCCTTTTTTAAGTCTTTGTTTTATAAAATTTATAACTTTTTCAGAAGAATCCCAAAAAATAATTGTAATTAAAATAAAACTTGTTGAAAGTGCATATGTTTTATTTGTTGTTAAAAAAAATGCTGTTAATATTAATAAAATCCATTTTATTGTGTAAAAATATTTTGTGTAAATTTCTTTTTCATCTTTTGTAATTAAAGATAAGATTAGACCTAAAGGTATTGCACATAATAACAAAAAAACAATTAACCATATCATTAAACAAATAAGAACAACATTTGTTTTTATAGCTTTTGGATTACTTAATTTTTTAAATATGTTTTTGTTTTTATTTTTATGGATTATGAATTTATTGATGTTCATGCTCATTTAGATATGAACCGTTTTCAAGAAGATTTGGAAGATGTTATTAATAATGCAAGAAAGTCTAGTGTTTTGATTGTTAGTTCTGGAATTAATAGTTCTGCGAATAGAAAAGTTTTAGAGTTGTCAAAAATGTATGAGAATGTTTTTGCTTCTTTTGGGATTTATCCAATTGATGGAATTATTAAACAATTTCCTAATTTAAAAGATGATGGGCCTAGAGAAATTTTACCTTTAGATATTGATTTAGAACTTGATTGGATTTTTGAACATAAAAATGACTGTCTTTTTATTGGTGAAGTGGGGCTTGATTTTAAAGTAATAGAAGTTAATGAAAAAATTAAAAATGCTCAAAAAGAGAATTTTGAAAAAATTATTCAGTTAGCAAATAAAATTAATAAACCTTTATTAATTCATTCTCGTGGAGCTGAACTTGAATGTATTGAATTATTAGAAAAATATTCTTGTAAAAAGGTAATTATGCATTGTTTTAATGGTAAAAAATCTTTAATTAAAAGAATTATTGATAATGGTTGGTTTTTAACTGTTCCTGCAGTTATTACTCGTTTAGAACATTTTAAAATGTTAGTTAATATAGTTCCTTTAAATCAATTATTAACTGAAACAGATTCTCCATATTTATCTCCTGTTGCAATGACTAGAAATGAACCAAAAAATGTTTTAATTACTATTGAAGAAATAGCTAAAATAAAAAATTTAAGTTTTGGAGAAGTAAAAGAGAATATTTTTAATAATGCTAAAAAATTATTAAGTTTTTAATTTATATTCTATATTTTTTATATTTTTATAATTTGTATCTCCGTCTATTTCTATTTTAATTTGGTATAATCTTTTGAGGAAATCACTTGGAACTTTATATTTAGATAATGTATCTTCAATGCTTTTTAAGGGAAAATCAATCTCTTTACAAATTTGGTCTGCTATTTTTATTTCTGTTTCATTTAATTTTTCATTTCTTTTGCAGTTAAATTTATTTAATTTATATTTTATTTCAGAAGAACAAGGTAACATCTCTCCTTGTTTATTTACTATTAAAATTGTTTGGTCAGAATCATAAATACATCCAGAATTATTTTTTGTGACATTTTCAATCTCATTATTCTCATTTAAATAAATAAAAACATATTTTGGTATGTAAATACCATTCATTTGACTAATTACTTTTTGTGGTGTAATTAGTGAAGATAAAATTAAAATTCCTGAAACGATTTTTCTTAAACTTTTCATAAAGAATACTATTTTATAGTAGTTATAAACTTTTTGTTAATATTTAAAATCAATTTCTTTTGCACATCTTAATAAACCTTTTTTTGATTCAGGTATATCTTCTTTTTTTGCTAATTTTAAATATTTATTTATTAATTTCTTTTTTTGATTTATTGTTATTTCTTGATTTGTATGAGGTCCTCCAATACAACCTCCTTGACAGAATAAACAATCTAAGAATAGTATATTTTTATTTGGTTTCTTTAAAAATTTATTTAATTTTTCAATTCCATCAATTATTTTAACTTGGTTTTTATTTAAAATTCCTTTAATATGGGCTGTATGATAAAGTCCTCCGCTTAAAGGATATATTTTTGTGTAATCATTATAAAATTTATCAAATTGAATTTTTTTATTATTTTCGTATATATTGTTTTTCTTAAATAATTCTTTTAATTGATGAAAATCAATAATATAATCAATTTCTTTTTTATTTTGACTTTCTATTTTTTTAAAATTACATGGTGAAATGAAAAATATTTTATGATTAGGATAAATTTTTTTACTAATTTTAGCCATTGCAATCATTGGAGAGTCTATTCTAATTATATTGTTTTTATATTCTGGAAAGTTATTTTCAATATAAGTTGTTATTCCTGGACAAGTTGAGGATATAAGTAATTTTTTAGTTTTTTTTAATTTTCGATGATATTCTCTATTAATCATTTTTGCACCAAATGTTAATTCTACTACTTTATCAAATCCTAATTCTTTTAGTTGATTAATTATTGAGGGATATTTAAAGTCTGTAATAAAACTTGGAGCAATCATTGCCAAGCATTTTTTTTCACTTTTGATTATCTTTTCAATTTCTAAAAGATTATTTTTATTTTTCACCATCTTTGAATTATTTTAGTTTGTGTAATATATAAGGCTTTTGAAATTTTATTTTAAATTTAAATAGTTTAATTGATTTTTTATTTTATGAACTTTAAAAATTTTTATCTACAATTTTTTGGAATATTTTATATTGTTATAGGAATTGTTGCAGTATTTAATGTTATAATAGGTTTAGATTCTGCTTCTGTATTGTGGATTTCTTATTTTGCATTTTTTTTCATAGGTTTAGGAATATTAATTAAGAATTCTTATTTAATTGGAGCTTGGTTTAATATTATTTTTATTCCTTATTTAATTTGGTCTATTGATTTTTTATATCATTTATTTTTCAACAAAAGTTTGTGGGGAATTACAGATTATATGTTTGTTTCCAGAGTTTTAATTTCTCAAATAGTTTCTATTCAGCATATTTTTATTATTCCTATAGCTCTTTTATCAATTTATTTTATTAAACTACAAAAAAAAGACTTCTGGAAGCTTAGTTTAATTTTAATAAGTATGTTTTTTATTTTAACTAGACTTTTTACCAAACCTATTGAAAATGTAAATTGTGTTTTTAAGAATTGTTTGCCTTTTGAAATAATTCCTGTTTTATATCCTATTTCCTGGTTTTTGGCTTTTTTTATTATGATTGGAATTGTTAATTTTCTTTTAGTAAAAATAAAAAAGTTATTCTAAAAACAAAAATATATCTTAAATTATAATAAAATTTAAAAATAAAGAATATTTATTATTTCTGTTGACTTTAAATCAACAAATTAAATTTGGAGGTTATAAAAGATGAGAAGTTCATTCAATATTTGGGATGAAATGAGACGAATGCAAGAAAGTATGGATTCTTTGTTTAATAATTTCTTTTCAGATTCTTTTGTGAAGAATCCTCTTTTAATTGGAGACATAAATCAAGAGAATTTATTGCCTGCAAAATATAAAATGCCAATTTCTGATCTTTATGAAACTGAGAAAGAATTTGTTGCAGAACTTGATATGCCTGGTTTAGACAAGAGTGATATTAAAGTTAATGTAACAAAAAATTCAATAGAAATAAAGGCAGAAAAATGCAAAGAAGAAGAACAAGAAAATAAAAAGAAGGGTTTTTATAAATTAGAAAGAAATTTTTCTGGTTTTTATAAAAACTTTGCACTACCAAATAATATTGATAGTGAAAAGGCAAAGGCAGAATATAAAAATGGTGTCTTAAGAGTATCAATCCCAAAATTAGAGATTGAAGAAGAAAAAAAGAAATATCTTGATATTAATTAAATTTTCTTTTTTTCTTTTTTTCTTTTACCAAAGCTTTAAAAGCATATTTTTTGTTTAATTTATATTAAAGAACAGATTTATCAATTCTTTTTTGAAAATAATGGAAAAATTTAAAGAACTTGGACTTAATGAAGATTTTTTGAAAATTATTCAAAAGATGAACTTTAAAGAACCAAGTGAAATTCAAGAGAAAGCAATTCCTTTAGTTTTGGCTGGAAAAGATGTTATAGGTAGTTCTGCTACAGGTAGTGGTAAGACTTTGGCTTTTGGTTATCCTATATTAGAAAATAGTATTGAAAAAAAAGGAATACAAGCTTTAATTTTAACTCCTACAAGAGAACTTGCAGAACAGGTTTCTAGTTCTCTTAAAAATTTTGGTAAATATAAAAATCTTAAAATTATTTCTGTATATGGTGGAGTTTCAATAGAAAATCAAATTAGAGCTCTTTTAAGTGCTGAAATTGTTGTTGGAACACCTGGTAGAATTTTAGATCATATTAGTAGAAGAACAATTGATTTATCTAAGATTAAAACCTTAGTTTTAGATGAAGCTGATAGGATGCTTGATATGGGTTTTTTACCTGATGTTGAGAAAATTATAAAAGAAGTACCTAAAAAAAGACAAACTTTATTATTTTCTGCTACTGTTTCTTGGGAGATTAAAAGAATTATTGATAAACATATGTTAAAACCAATAAATGTTTTTGTGAAAAGTTATGTTGATCCGTCTAAATTAAAACAAATTTTTTATGATGTCTCAGATAATGAAAAGTTTTCACTTTTAGTCCACTTATTAAAAAAAGAAACTTCAAATTTAGTTTTAGTTTTTTCAAATACAAAAAGAAATGCTGATTTTGTTGCTAGAAATTTAAAAAATCAAGGAATTGATGCTATGAGTTTTCATGGAGACTTGGGTCAAAATACAAGAAGTAATGTTTTAAGAAAATTTCATGAGAGTGAAAAATTTGTTTTAGTTTGTACTGATGTTGCTGCGCGTGGTCTTGATATTAAAAATGTTTCTCATGTCTATAATTATGATTGTCCAAAAACAAAAGAAGATTATATTCATAGAATTGGTAGAACCGCTCGAGCAGGTAAAGAAGGAGTTGCTATTACAATATTAGGAAGTAAAGATTATGATAACTTTAGAAATGTGAATAAAGATGGTACTTTGAATATTGAGAGAGTTGAAAAACCAGAGTTTAAAGAACTTTATTTACAAAAATCTGTATCCTCTAGAAATAATGCAAATAGAAATAGCTCTAATGGAAAGAAATTTTTTCAGAGGAGAGGTAATTCTAGATCTAGCGACAGAAGAAGTAATTCTAGAACAGGTGATAGAGCAAGGCCTTTTCAAAGAACTAGAGGGAGTAGGTCTTTTAGAAAATTTGGGAGTGAAAAATCTCTAAGACAAAATAATAATTCTCGACCTAGAAGAAATAATTAATTAAGAAAAAAATTTTAAATAATTTCTAAAATTATTTAAAAAACATAAAAACTTATAAAGTTTTATTATCTTGTTTTCTAATTGGGGTGTAAATGGTAGATAATTTAATTAAAAAGGAAAAAGTCTTAAGAATATTACTCTTTGGTTTTATCTTATTATTTCTTTTTGCAATTGTTTATTTTGTTTCATTTCAAATGTCAGGTAATGTTATTTTTCATTCTTTTGATTATGTTGAAGAAGTACCAATAGTTAATTCTGTTAATATTTATAGTTCTGGTAGTTTAGTTAATTGTGATTTTGATTTAAATTATTCTGATCATTCTATTGAAATTAGTGATGATTATTTTAATAGAATCTCATTTGGAAATAATGATATTTATTCTGCTAATGTGAACTTAAATTTTTATTGTGATGAGGTTTATTGTTATGCTGTTGATTCCAATAAATATTTTTTAAAAGTAAACCATCAAACAGGTGAACAAATTTTTAATTATACTGAAGGATATATTGATACATCATTTAATATTTCTGATAGAATGTCTACACCTATAAATTTATTTCATATTAATGATTTAATTATTGGAATTGAAGATTTTGGTCATTTAATGAAGAAAAATAAGATTTCTGGAGATTTTTATTATGATTCTAATCCTTTAATATCTAATAGTGCTATCTATAAGGTTTTTTGTGATGAGACTTATTGTTATGCTTTGGACTATCTAGGGAATTTCTTGAAAATAAATCATCAAACAAATGAACATATATTTAATCAAACTGATTCTGCTATTTTAACAAATAGTACTATTGATCAATTTAATGATATTTATTGTGATGAGACTTATTGTTATGGTATTAATGGTTATGGTTATCTTTTTAAAATAAATCATCAAACAGGTGAACATATTTATAATACTACAGAGGGATTTACAAATAAATTATTTAACTCAGGTACTAATCATGGTACTGGTACTAGAAGTGTAATTTGTGACGAAACTTATTGTTATGGAGTTGAAAGAGTTGACTATAATTATGGTTATTTCTTAAAGGTTAATCATCAAACAGGTGAACAAATTTTTAATTATACTGAAGGATTTATCAAAACTTTTAATATTACTAGTTTTGATCTTCATGATTTTTATTGTGATGAAACTTATTGTTTTATGAGTATAAATGGACGTCTTCCTTCATCTCCTGATTATTATACTAGGAATCATATTCTTAAAATTAATCATATTACAGGAGATTTTACTGTTTCTAATAGTTTATCTGATACTAATTCATATTTATCTAATCTTCAATGTGACGATGTTTATTGTTATGCAAATGATAAAGCTAACTCTAATGGAAATAGATTTATTAAATATAATTATCAGATAGATGAAATAGTCTTTGGTGGAGAAGATAATTATTTAATCTCTTCTGGTAATAATATAATGTTTAATTTGCAATGTGATGATATTTACTGTTATGGTCTTACAAAATATAATTATTTGGTTAAGTTTAAGAAAGATATTGGTCCTTTATCTGCTGTTGTGAATTTTTATGAAAATAATTTGTTAATTGATTCAGAAAAAATGTCTCATCTTGAAAATAATACTATTTATAGATCCTCAATTGATTATAATGTTGATAATTTGTCTTTGGGTAATACTTATTCTTGTAATGTTACTTCTTTCTCAAATCCTATTAATTTAAGTGAAAGTTTAATTAGTCAAAATTTAATTTTAGAACATGTTTATCCTGCAATGATATCTAATTTAAATATAAACCAGTCAAATTATATTATTTACTTAAATTTAAGTTATTATTATAGAGATAATTATGAAGGAAGTGGAAATGTTTATATTGATTGGTATTTGAATGATGAAGTTGTTGAAAGTGATATTATTTACAACACTTATTCTAATGAATTTTTAATCTCTTATTTTAATTCTTCAAAAGATGAAGGAGATGAAATAAATGTTAAAGTTTTTGTGGAAGATGATTTTTTTAATTCTTCTAATTTTAGTTATTCTGGATCTAGTTCTAGTATTTCTTTTGAAGGTAATTTTAATCTTGATGATTTTGATAATTCATATCCTCATCCGGAAAATATTTATTGTGACAATGAATTTTGTTATGATTCTTATTGGGTTGGCCCTCCTACTTTGTATTTGTTAAAGACTAATTATGAAACTAATGAGAAGATATTTGATAGTTCTGAGTCTTTTGCTTATTTTGATGATTCGCAATTGGCTAATACAAATAATGCATTAAAATATATTTCATGTGATGATACTTATTGTTATGGTATTGATCAAAATCCGAATTTTTATAAAATAAATAAAATAACAGGTGAGAGTATTATTAGTTATGAAGATGATATCTCTTTTTGGAATTATCCTACTTCATTTAATGTTTTTTTATGTGATATAGATGATACTTATTGTTATTTTGAATCTTATGGTGATGTTTATAGAGTAGATAAAATAACAGGTGAAATTACTGATTATAGTTTTTCTGGAATGGGACCTTTATCTAGTTTTTATTTCGATGATAATTATTTTTATGGTTCTAATGATTATGGTCACTTTTTAAAAATGGAAATAAGAAGTGGTGAGTATATATATCATGATTGGGCAACTGGTCCAATGGAAGATGTAATAGAATTAAGTGATGGTGAATATTCTTTATTTTGTGATGATACTTATTGTTATGGTGCTGATAATTATGGATGTTTTTTAAAAATAAATCATAATACTGGTGAGATAATTTTTGGTTTAGATGAAAGTGGTTATTGTGATAAATATTTTTCTAAAATCGCTCTTACTTCTGGAGGTGAATCTTTTCCAATTGAAAATTTAAGGTTATATTGTGATGATACTTATTGTTATGCTGTTGATTATGATGGTAACTTTTTACAAATAGATCATACTAGTGGAGATTTAATCTTGGATATGGGTGATTTTATTGTTTCTCCTTTGAATGATACAGAACATTTTTCAATGGAAGGATTCTTTTATAATGATAATGCTTTTTTTTCAATATATTACTATGAATTTTATGAACCTGAATATTCTGAAGGATATGGTGTTTCTAAAGTCTCAAAGAAAAATAACTTTGTCGTAAGTACTTTTACTCTTCCTGATGAGTCTTTTGAAGAATCTTTAGATGGGAGTTTTGTTAGAGATTCTAATTCTCAACAAGTAAATAAGTTTATTGAAGAAGATTTGATTGAAGAAAAACAATTAAATTTAGCATATAAATCAGAAATTTCTTTGAAGATTAAAAATAATAATCATAAGTTGGTTATTGATGAAATTGAAGATGATTCTGCAGTTATAAGTATTTTTTCTGAGAAACAAACTAAAAAATTAATTGTTGGTGAAGAATGGAAAGTTAATTTAGATGGTGATAATTATTATGATTTATCTGTTAAATTAAATTCTGTTTTAAGAGGTGTTGTTAATATAAGTATTAAGTCTATTCAAGAACAGATTAATGAGGATAAAATTGATATTACACTTGAAGAAGAAACTCCTTATATAAATTCTAATGAAATGTTAGAATTTAATTTTTTTGATGTTATATTAATTATTTTATTTTTAATTTTATTAATCTTATTTTTATATAAAATTATTAATAAAAAAGAGTAAAATTATTCTATTCTTGAATGTTCTAGGTTTGATTTGTCAAAAATTGCCTTTTCTGTATTAGATTTAGAAAAATTTGTTCCGTATAATTGTGAATTTAAAATTTTAGATTTTTCTAAGTTACAACCATAGAAATTGGACTGAAGTAATAATGTTTGTTGTATTACTGAATTTTGTATGCTTGAATCACCAAAATTTGTTCTTTGACAATTTGAATTTAATAATATTATTCTATCTAAGGTAGAACCTCCAAAATCTGCTTCATATGTTTCTATATCTTTAAAATAAGATTCAGAAAGATCTGAATTACCAAATTTTGCTCTTTTCATATATGTTCCTTCAAAATAAGAATTTCTTAAATCTGATTTTTCTGCAGATAAGTCTAAAAGAAAAGCTTTTTTGAAATTTGTTTTATTTATTTTAGAATTGTTTAATCTTACTTTATCTAAATCTGCATTTTCAAATAAGACGTTTTCTAAACTAGAATTATTTAACAGTGCTCTTAATAGTGATGTATCTGAAAAGTTGGCATGGTCAAATGTAGCACCTAGTGCATTTAATCTGTATAAATTTGTTCCTTTACATTCTAAGTATGGTAAGTAAATTCCATTGATTGTAATATTTTTTAACTCAGAATTGTTTAATATTATTGGTTCTTGTTTTAAATCTTGTTTATGTAAAAAATTCATTAGTTCTGGGAATTGTTCACTATTCGAGATATTATATCCTTCTTCTAATTTTATTCTTGAAAAATCTCTTTCACCAGATAATAATTTTTTGATAAATTCTTGACCAGATAAAATTGTATAAACCTTCATAATAGAATAATAATATTAAACTTTTTAACTTTTTATGTAGTATTACTACTTTAAAATTTTTTAATTTATTCTCTTTTGATATTTACAAGTATTTTTGTCTAATCTTATTTGATTTAAACCTGCTTTCTTACCAATATGTAATTGATAACTTCCGGCATCTTTTGCAGAAAATCTCTTAAATGAACCTTGTGATCTTTCATTAATTAAAAATGCACCTCCAAAAGGTCTTTTATATTCAAAGATAGATTGGGGTAATTGCATTTCTCTTTCTCTATATGTTAAGATTGATTCAGCTAGTCCTCCTAGATAATTATCTTGCTCTTTAATAAATAATTTTAACTTGTTATTTAATAATATGTTCTCGTCATATCTTTTATAGATTAAACTTCTTTTTGAATAAAGTTTAAGCACTCTTCTACCAAGATCATTATCTTTTATTGATTTAACTAATAAGTTTTTTATTTTTTTTCTTTTTTCAAATGTTAAATAATCATCAATTGAAGTTACCATTCTATTTTTTTATTTTATTTAGTTTTTAAGTTTTGTTAATTTGAAACAATAAAAAGATTTAAATAGCTAAGTTATTTGTTACTTATTAGGAGATACAAAATGGCAGTAGATGATATAATTGAGGAAATTTGTGATTTAGCTGATGAATTTAGAATTAGAATGGCAATTGAAGATAGAAAGGGTGGGATTCATTTAGGCAAGAAGATAATTCATTTAAATCCTGTTTATAAAAGTGAATATGTTGAAACTTTTGTTCATGAGATGTTACATTATTATTATCATAATATTGAATGTATTAATTTAGGTTCTTATGAAGAAGAAAAAGTAGAAAGTGATATGAAATATCTTTTAGAGAATAGAGATAATAGATTTTATGTTCGAGATTATTTGTTAAGTAGAAGAGAATAATTTTTTATAATAAATCTGATTTTGATATAATTCCTTTTATTTTATTTTTGTCTGTAATTAATATAGCACTTGTTTCTTTTATTATTGGAATGATATTTATTACTAGTGTGTTTTTATCTACAGTTGGTAATGATTCTTTTATAATATCTCCTACCTTTAAATTTATTAATTCAGAATAATCTTTTTTGTCATTTAACTTAGAGAGGATTGTATTTTCATAGATAACTCCAATTATTTGATTGTTCTTTTTAACAGGTATTTGTGATATATTGTACTGTTTCATTAATTCTATTGCTTTAGATATTTTTTGTGAAAAGTTGATTGTAATAACTTTTGTTGTCATTATTTCAAAACATTTTTTTTGATTTTTATTTTCTAAATTATTTAATTCAATAAATATTTTTTTTATTATTGAATATGAAGGTTCAATTGCTCCTTTTTCTAATTTAGCAATTAAACTTTGTGATACTTTAGTAATTTTAGCTAATTCTTTTTGCGTTAAATTCAATTTTTGTCTTTTTTGTTTTATAGATTCAATTTCTGGGAAGAACATATTATTTTTAATATAAGCAATTATATAAATATTCTGATAAGAATATTATTCTCAATAATTATTATAAACTTAAATTATAATTAAATTTTATGGGTTATTATTTTACTTCAGAATCTGTTGGTGTTGGGCATCCTGATAAGATTGCAGATAGAATTAGTGATGTTTTACTAGATGAATGTTTAAGACAAGATAATAATTCACATGTTGCAATTGAAACAATGGTATGTAAAAATTTGGTAATTTGTGCTGGAGAAATAAATACTAAAGCAAATTTAAATTATGAACTTTTAATTCGGAATACTATTAAAAATATTGGATATATAGGTATTGATGATGATTTTGATTCAGATAAAGTTAAAATTATTTTAAACATTTCAAAACAAAGTGAAGATATTAATCAAGGTGTTGATAAAGACGATCAAGGTGCAGGAGATCAGGGAATTATGTTTGGGTATGCTTGTAATGAAACAGATTCATATATTCCTATAACCTTAGACTTATCTCATAAATTGGTTAAAAAAGCAAAAGAAGTTAGAGATAATAAAGAAATTAAAGGTATTAATGTAGATTGTAAATCTCAAGTTTGTTTTTATTATGAGAATAATTTACCTTTGTATATTGATTCAATTGTTTTTTCAATACATCATTCTGCTTCTAAAGATTTAAATGAATTAAAACAAGAAATAAAAGATAAAATAATTTTACCTGTTTGTAAGAATTATATTAATGATAAAACAAAGATATTTATTAATCCTACAGGACGATTTGTAAAAGGTGGACCTTGTGCAGATACAGGACTTACAGGTAGAAAAATTATTGTTGATAGTTATGGTGGTGTTTCTCGTCATGGTGGAGGTTGTTTTTCTGGGAAAGATCCTTCAAAAGTAGATCGGTCTGGAGCATATATTGCTCGTTATATTGCTAAGAATATTGTTGCTTCAGGAATTTGTGATAAATGCGAAATTCAAATAAGTTATGCTATTGGTTATTCAAAACCTCTAAGTGTTTATTTAGACACATTTAATACAGAAAAAATAAGTAAGGAAAAAATCTTAGAAATAATAAATAAATTATTTGATTTAACTCCTCGTGGAATTATTAAAGCATTAAATTTGAAAAATCCAATTTATGAACCAACTTCCTTTTTTGGACATTTTGGTAGAGATTCTTATGACAATTATTTTCCTTGGGAAAGGTTAGATATGGTTGAAAAAATAAAGGTTTTAATTTGAGTTTTTAATTTAATAAAAAGATTTAAATAGTATAATGAATATATATTCATAACTAAATGGAGGAAAATAAATATGGCCGGACAAGATAGAACAGGACCATTAGGACAAGGACCTTTAACTGGAAGAGGATTAGGACTTTGTGGTAATGGAAGAAGTCAAGGATTTGGATGTAAAAGAGGCTTTGGTAGAGGTTATGGTTTTAGAAGATCAATTCCTTTAACTAAAGATGAAGAAAAGAAAATTCTTGAATCTGAATTAGAAGAGATTGGTTTAGAAAAACAAGAAATTGAGAAAAGACTTAAAGAAATAAATTAGATTTTTTGTTTTTCTTTTTTCTTTTTTTTGAGAAACTTTAAATATTATTATAGGTATTAATTCTTATGGTAAGACCTCGTATTTGTAGAAATATTAATTTTATTCCAAGTGTTACTTATTTTAAACCTCGTGGTGTTCCTATGAGAAATTTAGATGAAGTTGTTCTTCAGAAGGATGAATTAGAAGCTTTAAGGCTTAAAGATTTAGAAGGTCTTGATCAATCTGTTTGTGCAGAAAAAATGAATATTTCTCAGCCAACATTTCATAGGCTTGTTGTTTTAGCTAGAAAAAAAGTTTCAAATGCTTTAATTAATGGAATGTCTATAAAAATTGAAGCATAAAATTTACTTTTTTACATAACACTTATAAAAGATTTTTATTTTACTTTAATATGGTTATAAAATCTGGAGATAAAGTGAAAATAGAATATGAAGGAACTTTAGATAGTGGTGAAGTTTTTGATAGTTCTGAAAAGAGTGGTCAGCCTTTAGAGTTTGAAATAGGGGCAAATCAAGTTATTCAAGGTTTTGAAAAAGCAGTTTTAAGTATGGAAAAAGGAGAAGAAAAACAAATTAAAATTGAATCAAAAGAAGCATATGGTGATAAAAATGAAGAATTAATTAAAGAGATTCCTAAGAATCAATTACCTGAAAATCTTGAACCAAAAGTTGGAATGTTTTTAGGATTACAAACTTCTGATGGGAAAACATTTCCTGCACCAATTGTTGAAGTAAAAGGTGAATTTATTAAAATTGATTTAAATCACCCTTTAGCAGGTAAAAACTTAAATTTTAAAATTAAAGTTATTGATGTCGTTTCTGGTGATTAGAATTAAAAAAGTTTATAATCTTTTATAATTAAATAATTATTATGAAGAGAAGTGTGAAAAATAATAACAAAATTGATAAGATTAATTTTTTTGTTTTAATTTTTTTAAGAATTGTTTTGATTATTGCAATTCCTATTAGTGTTTGGGAAAATAATTTTTTATTTGTTTTTTTAAGTCTTTTATCTTTTTGTTTAACTTTTTTACCTAAAATTATTGAAAGGAAATATAATATAGATATTCCATCTGAACTTGAAATAATTATTGTTTTATTTATTTATGCAGGAATTTTTTTAGGTGGTGTTAGAGATTTTTATTATAGATATTGGTGGTGGGATTCTTTATTACATGCAATTTCAGGTTTAGCTCTTGGTTTTATTGGTTTTTTAATTTTGTATACTTTATATAAAACTAATAAATTTAAAGCAAGCCCAAAAACAATTGTATTATTTACATTTTGTTTTGCATTAGCTATGGGGACTACTTGGGAAATTTTTGAATTTGGTATTGATCAAATTTTTGGTTATAATATGCAAAAAGCAAGATATTTATGTTCTAGTCAAGGATATTGTGATAGTAGAATTGGAGTAATTGATAGTATGGTAGATTTAATCTTAGATGCTTTTGGTGCCTTAGTAGCTTCTTTTGCAGGTTATTTTTATTTGAGTAAGGGGAAGTCTTTTTTATTTCAGAGATTTATTAAAAAATTTGAAAAAGAAAATAAACATTTATTCAATAAAAAAAGTTTTAAATACTAAGAAAATATATTATTTTATGAATCACAGGTTTTCTATTTTTTTGGAATTTTTAATTGGTGGTATTATTCTTGGTATTATTGAAGATATTATATTGATTAAATTATTAACTGATGAGCCAATTACTTTTTCAATTTTTATAATTATATTTTTAGTTACTTTACCTTTTGCTTTTTTAGGTGAATATGTTGTGGATAGAATTGATTTTTTGAAGATGTTTAAGTTAAATAAGAAATATAAGAAATTAGAAATTTTTGTCGAATTTTTATTCTTTGGTGTTTTGTTAGGTGTAATTGAAGATTTAACTGCTTTTTATTTTGCAATAGGAAATGCAATTACTTTGAATGTTTTAGTTGTTACAATTATTGTTGCTATTCCATTTGCATTTATTAGCGAAGTGGTCTTTGATAAAATTAATTTTTATTTAACTTTAAAACAAAATAAGATTATTTTAAAGAATTAAAGCTCAAATTCTTCAATAAAATTAATCATTGTATGATATCTTTCTAAAAATCTATTTCCTTTTTCTGTTAATGCTATCTGTTTACTTTTTTCTTTTTTTGTTTCTATAATTAATTGTTTTTCTTTTAATTCATTAAAATATTCTTTAAATCTTGTAGAAGACATATTTGATTTTCTTAAAAGTGGTGTAGGCTTTATTAAATTATGATTTTCTTGAATGATTTTTAAAATATCTTTTATTATTTCTAATTTTCCTCTTTTAATCATTTTAATTTCCTGTTTTTTTAATTACTTTATATAAAATTGTTAGAAAAACTCCTAATGATGATAAATAAAGAAATAATTGAAATGTTTGTAAAAAACTAGGCACAAAAATTTCAACTATATTTAGTATCCAAAAGAATAATAATAATACATAGATGATATATAAATTATGATTCTTCTTAATTTTTTTCTTTGATTCTTTATATGATGTATAAACTGCAATAATTACAAAAATTAATAATAAGAAATTTACAATTAAATAAGAATAAGGATTTGATGAGAGTATACTAAATAAAGAAAGAATTATTGAAATTAAATGAAATAAATAAATTCTGTTTTCATGATTCCACTTTTTCCAATTTACACTATATAATAAATAAAAAATTGCCATTGAACTAAAATACATAAAAAAAATTAGTGTTATTTGACTAATTATAGGATTTAATAATCTTGGAGAAATAGATAATATTCCTTGAGAATTAAAATAAAATACAAAAAATTTTATGAATGTTCTAAAAAAATAAGCTAATGCAAAAAGTAGAAATGATTTTCTAAAATATTTTATCCCTTTATGAGAACTTAATTCATATAATTCTTTTGTTCCAAAATAAATCATTAGACTACAGACAATTATAATAAATGAATAAATTATTTCTGTAGATAAGTTTGCTATTATCATTTTTCCCATACCACTTGAAATTTGTCTAATCATAATAATATTATCTTAATTTGATATTTATATTTAATGTGGACTTTAAATCCATGTTATTCTAGAAATAGATTCTTAAAATAATTAATAAGACTAAAATTATGATTAAAAGGATTTTTATATTGTTCTTTTGTTTTTTATTCAAATATACCCAAGAATTTGGATTTTTATACCATTGATTTTTATTAGTAAAACCACTAATTATGAAAACAAATCCTAATCCCATTAAAGCATATAATTGTGTAAATAATCCTGTGAAAAAGAAAATACATCCCAAAACAAATAAATTATAATAATCAGTTTTATTTTTTGTTTTCATTTTTCTTACTGTCTGAAAGTCCAATAGCTCCTCCAATTATTGCGAATAGATTAAATGTTAAAATTCCAGTTACTAAGGAAATTATTGCACCTTCTTTAGTTGTCTTTTTGTTTTTCATTTTTTTAGAAGCTAAAAAGAATAATAGGGTTATTGTTAATCCAATTAAAAAAATAAAAAGTAAGAATAAAAATAATTTAATTGGAAAATTGGTTTGATAAGAAATATTTGCAGTTAAAACTATTAAAACTAAAAATAAGATTATTGAACTTAATATTCCTGCAATAAGGGAAAGTGTTGAACCTGTTTCACTTTTCATATAAAATTAAATTTTTTATTTTATTTAAACTTTTAGTTTAATTTTTAATCGAAAGATTTAAATAGTAAATGTTATATATAATTAACATTAGGTTATGTTTGTATAACTAAATATTAGGTAAAACACATGAATAAACAACTAAGACAAAATTGGAAACTTGGATTTTTTGGTTTTTTTGCATTCTTTGCTATTCCAGGAGTCTTAAGAGGAGAGTTAATCTGGTTAAGTTGGTTAACTTGGCTAATTTGGTTTGTTTATTTTATACCTGTTAAACAAAATGAAAAAAATAAATAATAAAGAGGACTTTTTAATATTATTAGGAATTGCTTTTTTCTTAGCAGGTTTTTTTATGATTTTTTTACAACTTCTTGAACCCTCTATTTCTTCTTCAATTTTAAGTTTTGGTATAACTCTAATTATAATATCTATTTTTAGAAAAAGAAGATTAAAAAAATACCCTCAAATTCAAGATGAGAGAATAAAAAAGTTATCAATGTATGGTTTAGGTTATTCTTGGATTACAACTTTTTTAGTTATTACAATATTTTTTTGGTTTGATTATTTTAATTTAGTAAATGTAAATACACAACAATATTATAGTATTATTTTTGTTACAATGATTTTATCTGCAATTGTTTTCCAAAGATTATTATATAAAAAAGGCGATGTAGAATGAAAACTAGAATAAAAGAATTAAGAGCTAAGTATAATTTAACACAAGAACAATTAGCAAATAAAATTGGTGTTAGAAGGGAAACTATTTTATTTATTGAATCTGGAAAATATAATCCTTCTTTAAAACTTGCATTTCAAATTTCAAAAGTTCTGAAGAGTAATGTTAATGAAGTTTTTTTCTTTAGTGAAAAAGAATTAAAAAAGTAGACTAAAAATCCATCGTTCTTATAAATCAAATTACTTATTTTAAGTTTATGATACAAATGAAAGGAGGTAATATTTTTTAAAAATGGAAAATAAAAAAGTAATTGGTATTTTTGCATTTTCTTTGGTTCTTATTTTAGGAGTTAGTTTAACATCTGCATATGGTTTTGGTAATAAAATGTTCTCTGAGAATCATGAAGAAATTCAATTAGCTCTTGAGAACGATAATTATGATTCTTGGAAAGAAATTATGCAATCTCAAATTAATGAAGATGCATTTAATGAAGCAAAATCTAGACATCTAGAAAGGGAAGAATATAGAACTTTAATTCAAGAAGCTAGAGAAAATCAAGATTTTGAAAAAATGCAAGAATTAAAATCTGAATTTGGAATGGGAAAAAGAATGCATAGAACAAATATGAATTCAGAAGAGTGTCCTTTTGTAAACTAAATAATTTTATTTTTATTTTTTTTAATTTTAATGTGGACTTGAAGTCTATTTAAATTTTTCTAAAAATGTTGGTTCTTTTTTTTGATAAATAATCCCTAGGGGTATTTTTTTATTTTTTGAATTATAATCAAATTCTTCAGCAAGTGAAATTGCTTTTTTGTAATCATAATTATCTTTTATTTTATACATTAATTTGTCTTTATTGTTTACATCTTTATTAAAAATAAGACAGTCTTGCATTATTTCTACATAACTAAATCCCTTATGTTTTATTGCTTTAGTAAATATTTCAACCATATGGGGTATATCTTTTGCATTTGTTCTTGCAATAAATGTTGCATTTGATGCTAAGGCTAATTTGATTGGGTTAATGGGATTATTTTCTTCTATTTTATTTTCCCCTCGTATAATATATCCTTTTTGAGAAGTGGGTGTTGATTGTCCTGTTGTAAGTGAGAAGTTTTGATTGTTGTGTACAAATAATGTCATATCTTGATTATATCTAAATGCATGAATAAGGTGAGAGATTCCTTCTGAATAAATTGCTCCATCTCCTGCAAAACTTAATACATTTAATCTTGGATTTGCTAATTTTATTCCAAATGCTGTTGGAAGTGCTCTACCATGAAGACCATAGATTCCACTTAAGTTTAGATAATCAAATATTTTTGAATTACAACCAATGTCTGTTGTCATGGCAAAATCTTTTTGATTTATTTTTTCTTTTTCTATTAGGTTTGTAATTGTTTGTTTGATTGCTTCTAATATTAAAAAATTAGGACAACCTGGACACCATGTTATTGGTTCATTTGTTTTTATTTTATCTTTTGTATTCATTTTATAATTTCCTTAATCTTTTTATTTAATTCATCAGTAAAAAAAGGTCTTCCGTCATATTTTAGAATTCTGTTTTCAATATTTATTTGTATTTTTTGTTTGATTAGTTCTCTTAATTGAGATGTTGCATTGTTTTCAATAATAATTATCTTTTTTGAGTTTTGTAATTCTTTTTTAATACTTTCTGGGAATGGATTTAGATACAATATTTGTAAAAATTTAGCATCTATATCTTCTATTGCATCGATTATTGCTCCTTTAGTTGAACCCCATCCTATTATTAAATTTTTAGAACTTTTTTTTCCATAAATTTCATATGTTTTAAAATTTTTTACTTGATTTTCAATATCTTTTTCTTTTGATAACCTTTGATTAATGTTTTTTGTTACTTGATTTTGGTTTTCAGTTGAATTTCCTAATTGATTTGTTTCATAACTTGATTTTTTGATTATTTTATTTGAATACTTTTTAGAAATAACTAATGGTATTTTATAATTAAGGTTTATTGAATATTCACTTTCTGCTAAGTGTTTGTCAGATAAGATTATTGATAATGAATTATATTTCTCAGCTAAATAAATTAATTGATTTGTTAATTCAATTGCTTGTATTGGATCTCCAGGTGCTGCGACAATTCTTGTAAATTCTCCATGTCCTATGTTTAATGCTAAATTTAGGTCTGATTGAGATGTATAAGTTGGTACTCCTGTTGCAGGTCCTGGACGAGAAGCTAAATAAACTGTTAATGGAATTTCACTTATTCCTTGCATACTAATTGCTTCGCCCATTAAATCAATTCCTCCTCCACTAGAACCAATCATTACTTTTTTCCCTGCAAAACTAGCTCCTAGAGCAATATTTGCGACTGCAATTTCATTTTCAGGTTGAAAGAATTTTAACTTTTTATCATTCATTAAACAAATTTCATTTGTTACCCCTGTTGCCGGTGTCATTGGATAAGCAAAATAAAAATCTAATTCAGAATTTTTTGCTCCAATAGCAATAGCACGACTTCCTGAGATAATCTTTGGTTTATTATTTAATCTTTTTAAATTATATTTCTCTTTTTGATAAGTATACCCTTGTTTAGCAGCATTTATTGAATTAATATTATTAAAATGTTTTTTTATTTCTTTAATTAGGTATGATTCAGGTATACCTAATATCTTTATTAAAGAACCAGCTAATGCAAGATTCATATCTTTTTTTAATTCTAAAAATTTATCACTTTCTAGAATAATTGCTTTTTCTTTTAATTTATTTTTATGCAAATTTAATGTATTTTTATCTAATGCAATTAGAAAATCTATCTTTTCGTCGTTACTTTGAATTTTTTGATTACTGATACATAATATATTAAAATTATGTCCGCCTCTAATTAGACTTTGATAATCTCTATAATTAAAAGTATAATATCCATATGAAGTTAAAACTTCTGAAATAATTTGAGAAATTTTATTAATTCCTTGTCCTGCAGAGCCACCTATTAAAATATTTAATCTCATTTTCACCTCTATATCTTAATTTATTTTAATTATATAAATGTGTTGGTAAACTTTATTTTTATTATTTAAATTAACTAAACTTTAATAAAGGATGATTAATTATCTTAATAAGATAAAAGATGGAGGGATTAATTAGTTCTTTTAAAATATTAGAAGATTTTAATATTGCTAAATATTCTATTATTGAATCTGTTTCTGATTTAAATAATTTAAATTTTCCTTATTATATGAAAATAGATTCAGAGAAACACAAATTAAGCTTGGGAGGAGTTTTATTTTGTGAAAATTTAGAAAAAGCTAAAGAGAATTATAATCTTTTAAAAAATAAATTCAATAATAAAATTATAATTCAAGAAGAAATTAAAGGAACTGAATTAATTTTAGGTATAAAAAAAGACGATGTTTTTGGATTTGTTTTGATGCTTGGGTTTGGTGGAAAAAATCTTTCTAAAGAAAATTTAATTTTTAGAATTTTAAAATTAAATAGAAGTGAAATAAGTAATGCTTTAAGTGAATTTAATGAAAACATCTTAAGAAATTATATTCATAAAGAAAAATTAATTAGTTTTATTGAAATGATTTGTTTTTTAGTTGAAAAGGTTAATATTAAAGAAATGGATTTAAATCCAATAATTTTATCTAATAAAGGACCATTTATTGTTGATGCTAGAATTAAGATCTAATTATTTTACTTAGTGTTTTACATAAATATTCAGGTTCTGAATAATTGATTATTTTATTTTGGTTTAATATTTTTTTTGCTTCATTTATTTTTTCTCCTCCAATAAAACAAGTAAATAATGGTTTTTTTATTGTGTTTAAAATTTTTGCGACTTTTTCTGGTTGACTTGTATGTTGTGGTGTTAAAATCAAAATAATATTTTCTGTTTCTTTATCTTTTTCAATAATCTCTAATACTTTCTTATAGTCTTCTGGTATTGCATCTCCAATAATGTCTATTGGATTATTCTTTGACCAATTAGAAGGTAATATTTTATTTAATGATTCTATTGTCTTTTGAGATAGTTTTGTTAATGGGATATTATATCTTTCACAATAATCTGCAGATAAAACACCAAATCCTCCTGCATTTGTTATTATTGTTGTATTCTTGTTAATCCTTTGAAATTTTTCTAATATTCTTGCAACATCAAAAAGCTCTGTTACTGAATCTACTTGAATTAATCTTGCTTGTTTAAATGCTCCTTTATAAATCTCTGAATCTGTTGCAAGAGCTGCAGTGTGTGATTTGGCTGCATCCTGTCCTGATTTTGAATTACCTCCTTTTAAGACAATAATAGGTTTTTTTGACTTTTTACAAATTTCAATAAATTCTCTTCCACTATTTTTTTGTAAACTTTCTACATAAAGACAAATTATCTTTGTTTTATCGTCATAAATAAGATAATCAATTAAGTTATTAAAATTTATATCTATTGAATTTCCTAGTGATATAAATTTGGAAAAAGAATTTATTTTATCTAACATTGCTGAAGCTATTGCTCCTGATTGAGAAATAAAACCTATATTTCCTCTGTTTAAATTTCCAGAATAAAATGTTGTATTTAGATTTTGATAAGTGTCTATTATTCCAAAAGAATTTGGTCCTAATATTCTTATATTTTCTTCTATTGCAACTCTTTTAATATGTTCTTCTAATTCTTTATTATTACTCTCTGAGAATCCAGCTGAAATAATAATAGCATATTTTATTTTTCTTTTTCCTGCTTGTCTTAATATTAAAGGTATTGTTTTTGGAGGGCTAGCAATAATTATTACATCTATATTATAAGGTGTTTCAATTAAATCTGAAAAAATTTCTTGATTGAGTATTTTTTTTGTATTAGGGTTTATTCCAATTATTTTTTTGTGAGAATTTAATAAATTTTTAAAAATAATATGACCTACTTTTTTTTCATTTCTACTTACACCAATAACAGCATATGTTTTAGCATCAAATATATTTTTTATAACCTCTTTCATAGAAAATAAATGTTTGATTTGTATATAAAAGTTATTGTTTCTAAAATTATAAATATCCTTCTTCGTTGATTCCAGAATTATTATCTTGTATCTTTGTTTGATTTAATGTTTCTTGTTCTGAATTCTTTAAGTCTTCTGAATTTATTGAATTAATCAATTTTTTGAAATCTTCAAATTTATCTGCTGGAATTCTTGTTCCTGCTTTTGTGAAACCAGTATACTTTTGACTTTGAACAAATTCTCTAATTGTTAAACCTGTTTTTCCACCAAAGTCATCTATTCTAATTAAAATATCTGTTTCTGGATTTTTTTGTATTTTTCCAATATCTTTTTCCATAAATTAAATATTTAATTTGGCTTTATAAGTTTTTGTGATTTTTTAGGATACTTTTTAAACTATAGAATTAATTTCTTTTTTATGGTTAAAGTTAAAATAAAAAGATTAAGAGATGATATAATTTTACCCCATTATGTTCATGAAGAAGATGCTGGTATGGATTTATATTCTACTATGAATATTTGCTTAGAACAAAACCAGAGAATATTAGTCCCATTGGGTTTTTCTATGGAATTCTCAAAAGGTTATGTTGCTTTAATTAAAGGAAAAAGTGGTCTTGCTTTAAATAAAGGGCTTGCAATCTTAGGGGGGGTCATTGATTCTAATTATCGGGGAGAATATGCCGTAATTATTTTGAATACGGGTTATGATGATTTAGTTATTAAGAAAAATCAAAAAATAGCACAATTATTAATTCAACCAGTTGAAAGAGCAGAATTTGAAGAAGTTAATGAACTAAGTAATACTGTTCGAGGAGATGGTGGTTTTGGTTCAACTGGATTGTAAATAATATATAATAGAGTTTAATTTTTTTTATAAAGTGATTTTTTCTAATCTTTTTATGATAATTGGTTTAACAGGAAGTTTAGCTGCAGGTAAGGGTGTTGTTAGTGATTATTTTAAAGAAAAAGGTTTTGTTTATTTATCATTATCAGATGAATTAAGACAAATTGCAAAAGAACGGAAAATTGAAATTACACGGGAAAATTTGCAAAATTTAGGAAATAAACTTAGAGAAGAAAGTGGAAGTGGTGTTTTAGCAAAATTGGTTATTAAAAAAATAAAAAATCAAGAATATAAAAAAGCTATTGTTGATGGTATTAGAAATCCTGCTGAAATTGAAGAGTTAAATCAATTAAAAGATTTTTTTTTAGTTGCAGTTGATGCTAATCCTAAAATTCGTTTTGAAAGAATGATTTCGAGAAATAGAGAAAGTGATCCAATTACTTGGGAAGAATTTTTGAAAGTGGATAAAAAAGATAAAGGTATTGGAGAAAAAGAGTCAGGACAAGGTGTTGGTAAATGTATGAAGCTAGCTAAATTTATCTTATTAAATGAAGGAGATTTAAATGAGATTAAAGAAAAGATTGAACAGTTATATCAAGATATTAAAATATTAATTCCTCCTTTAACTTGGGATGAATATTTTATGACATTTGCACAAGTTGCAGCTCAAAAAAGTAAAGATCCTTCTACAAAAGTAGGGGCATGTATTGTAGATAATGATAAAAGAGTTATAGGCTTGGGATATAATGGTTTTCCAAAGAAATGTGATGACACAAAATTACCTATGGAAAGAGAAGGAAAATTTTTAGAGACTAAATATGCTTATGTTGTTCATGCTGAACCTAATGCTATTTTAAATTCTACAAGAGAAACTAAAAATTGTAAAATGTATGTTACTCTATTTCCTTGTAATGAATGTGCTAAATTAATTATCCAAGCTGGTATTATAGAAGTTATTTATCTTGATAATAAATACAAGGATAGTGACGGTGTTAAAGCTGCTATAAGGCTATTTAAACAAGCAGGCGTAAAAACAAGACAATTTTTGTTTAAGTAAATTTGAAGCAAACATTTTTAAATTAAAATTATTCTTATAATATTATATTCGGCCTCGTAGCTCAGTTTGGCTAGAGCACTGGGCTTTTAACCCAGGTGTCGCGGGTTCAAATCCCGTCGAGGCCATAAAAGAATATATTTAATGAAAAAACATTAAGGGATTAAAAACAAAAGGTTTTTAAACCCAGTTTTTTTCATTTTTAAAGTAAAAGAAAATATTCTAATATTCAAAAATGCATATCTTACAACCACCCCACAAAAGACTGACTCAAGAAGAGGCTAAGAAAGTTTTAGATAAATATAATATTGGTTTAACTCAATTACCTATTATTTCTTCAAGTGATCCTGCATTACCAGAAGGATGTAATAAAGGTGATGTTATTGAAATTAAAAGGGAGAACGGTTTTTATTATCGTGTTGTAGCTTAATGGTTGAAGAACATACATTAGTTAAAGAATATTTTAAGAATCATTCTTTAGTTGAATCAAATTTATTGTCTTTTAATGATTTTATTGATAGAAGAATGCAAAAAATTGTAAATGAATTATCTGATTCATTACCTACTGAAGACTTTGAAATTAAACTTGGTAAAATCAAAGTTGAAAAACCAAATATTATTGAATCAGATGGTTCTGTTAAATTAATTACGCCTGCTGAGGCAAGATTAAGAAATTTAACTTATTCTGCACCAATTTATTTAGATATGAATATTAATTTTGCAGGTCAAACAGAAAGTGCTACAGTTCAATTAGGAAGAATTCCTGTTTTAGTTAAGAGTAATGTTTGTAATTTACATGGTTTAAGTGAAGAAGAATTATTAGAAAATTATATTGATCCAAAAGATACTGGTGGTTATTTTTTGATTAATGGTAATGAACGAGTTATGATTATGGCTGAAGATTTAGCTAGTAACCAAACTTTTATTGAATTTCATAAAGCAAAACATAGATTAATGTTAAGACTTTTTTCACAAAGAGGTTCTTATAAAATTCCCATGTCTTTAGTTGAAAATGCTGACGGTATTTTAGAAATTTCTTTTTCAAGATTTAGAGATATTCCTGCAATTATTTTATTAAAAGCATTAGGTTTAACAAGTGATGCAGAGATTTCTCAATTAATAGGAAAGGAAACAGATAGTTTAATTGTAAATTTATATGAACATGCAAATATTTCTAATCAAAATGAAGCTTTAATGTGGATTGCTGAGAAAAATGCATTACAAGGTACAACTAAAGAGATTTTAGATAGAGTAAAGCAAAGAATTGATTTTTATTTTTTACCTCATATTGGTTTAGATAAAGATGCTAGACTTGAGAAAGCAAGAACTCTTTGTAAATTTATTAAACAATTTTATATTGCTAAAGAAAAACCACAAGATGCTATAACTGATAAAGATCATTATGCAAATAAAAGAGTTAGACTTTCTGGAGATTTATTAGCTGATTTATTTAGAGTGAATATGAATATTTTACTTCGAGAAATTCAACATACTTTACAAAAAACAGTAAAAAGAAGAAAATTTTATTCAATTAAAACTTTAGCTAAATCTACTTTATTTTCTCAAAGAATTGAATCTGCTATTGCAACAGGTTCTTGGATTGGTGAAAGAACTGGTGTTACACAAAATATGGATAAAAATAATTCTTTTGCTTTGATTTCACAATTACAAAGAGTTACTTCTAATTTGCCTGGTGAACAAGAAAATTTTCCTGCAAGAACTGTTCACCCAACTCATTATGGAAGATTTTGTCCTGTTGAAACACCTGAAGGTACTGAAATTGGTTTAAGAAAAAATTTAGCTTTATTAGCAAGAATTTCAACTCAAGCTGAATTTGATGAAGATAAAATAATGAAAATAATGCAACAAGCAGGTTTAACAAAAGAATCTGGTATTATTGATGTTTTTTATAATGGTCATTTTGTAGGTGTTACACAAGATGGTTTACATTTTGCGGAGGTTATGAGAAAAGAAAGAAGAAGAAATAATTTACCAATAGAATCATCTATTAAATTTGATAAATCATTAGATACTATCTTTTTTTCTACTGAAGTTGGTAGAGTTTTGAGACCTTTAATTGTTGTAGAAAATGGAGAATCAAGATTAACAAGAGATCATTTGATTAGAATTAGTCAGGGAATTTTGAGTTGGGATGAATTATTAAGAGAAGGAGTTATTGAATATTTAGATGCTAGTGAAGAAGATGATTGTTACATTGCTGTTGATGAAAATGAATTAACAAAAGAACATACTCATTTAGAAATTGATAAAATTGATTGTTTAGGTGTTAGTGTTGCTATGATTCCTTTTGCAAATCATAATCCTCCTGCACGTATGGTTAAAGGTGGTTCTAGAGCATATAGACAAGGACTAGGAATTTATGCTGCTAATTATTTAGTTAGAATGGATACTGATGTTTCTATGTTACATTATCCTCAAAAACCAATTGTTAGAAGTTTTATTTATGATAATTTAGATGTGAATCCTGTTGGTCAAAATGTTGTTGTTGCGGTTATGCCTTATGATGGATATAATATTGAAGACTCTGTAGTTTTAAATCAAGGTTCAATTGATAGAGGATTTGGTAGAAGTTCTAGATTTAGACCCTATAGTTCAATTGAGTTAAATTATGCTGGTGGTTTAAAAGATGAAATTTGTATTCCTGAAAAAGATACAAGTGGTTATAGAACTGAAGAGAGTTATAGATTTTTAGAAGATGATGGTATTGTATTCCCAGAAGCAGAATTAAATGAAGCTGAAGTCTTAATTGGAAAAATTTCTCCTCCTAAATTTTTAAGTGAAGCAAGAGAAATTTCTATTCAAACTAAAAAAGAAAATTCAACTGCAATTAGACAAGAAGAAAAAGGTGTTATTGATTCTGTATTTATTACTCAAGATCAAGAAGGAAATAAAATTGTTCAAGTTAGAACAAGAGATTTAAGAATTCCTGAATTAGGAGATAAATTTTCTGTTCCTCATGGTCAAAAAGGTGTTGTTGGTGGAATTGTCCCAGAATTTGATATTCCATTTACAAGTAGAGGTGTTAGACCTGATGTTATTTTTAATCCTCATGGAATTCCGTCTAGAATGACTGTTGGTTATTTAATGGATTTATTAGCTGGTAAGGTTGCTGCTTTATCTGGTAGAATTGTTGATGCATCTCCTTTCTCAGGAGAATCATTAGATAGTTTGGAAAATAATTTAAGAAAATTAGGATTTAGAGAAAGTGGTAAAGAAGTATTTTATCATGGAATAACAGGTAAGCGACTTCCAATTAAAATCTATGTTGGAAATATGTTCTATTTGAAATTAAAATATATGGTTGCTGATAAAATGCATGCTAGAGCTAGTGGTAAGATTGCATTATTAACAAGACAACCTATTGAAGGTAGATCTCGTGGTGGTGCTTTAAGACTTGGTGAAATGGAACAACAAGCATTAGTATGTCATGGTGCATCATTATTATTAAAAGAAAGATATGATTCTGATAAAGTTGTGGTTCATGTTTGTTCAAGATGTGGTAACTTAGTTATTGATGACCAGATACATAATAAAAAAGTTTGTAGCTTATGTCATTCTAATCAAGTTGAACCAGTTGAATTATCATATGCATTTAAGTTATTAATGGAAGAATTACAAGGGTTACATTTATCAACTAAATTTGAATTAAAGAATAAATACGAATAAAATGGTTGAAACAATAAGAAAACAAATTAATGCAATGAGTTTTAGACTTTTGAGTCCTGAAGAAATTAAAAAACTTAGTGTTGCAAAAATTGTTACACCTGAACTTTATGATTTTGATGGTTATCCTGTTGACGGTGGTTTAATGGATTTAAGACTTGGTGCAATTGATCCTGGTGTTAGATGTAGAACTTGTGGTGGTAGATTAAAAGAATGTTTAGGTCATCCTGGTATGATTGAACTTGCTCGTCCTGTTGTTCATATAAAATATATCCCAATTCTTGATGTAGTGTTAAGAAGTACTTGTGAAGCTTGTGGTAAAGTTTTAATTAAAGATGAAAATGATTTAAAAAAACCATTAAAAGATAGAATTAAAAAAGCAAAAGATGGTAAAAAGTGTCCTCATTGTGGTATTGTTCAAGAAAGAGTTAAATTAGAAAAACCTTCTACATTTAAAGTAGGTAAAAGAAGATTATTCCCAAGTGAGATTAGAGAAAGATTAGCAAAAGTTTCTGATGAAGATTTAAAAATTTTAGGAATAAATGCAAAAACATTAAGACCTGAATGGGCAATTTTGACTTTATTAATGGTTCCTCCTGTAACTGTTAGACCTTCTATTACATTAGAATCAGGTGAAAGAAGTGAAGACGATTTAACTCATAAGTTATCAGATATAATTAGAGCAAATCAAAGACTTTGGGAAAACTTAAATGCAGGTGCTCCTGAGGTTATTATTGAAGATTTATGGGATTTATTACAATACCATATAACTACTTTCTTTGATAATTCTATTGCAAGGGTTCCTCCTGCAAGACATAGAAGTGGTCAACCATTAAAAACTATTACTGAGAGAATTAAAGGTAAAGAAGGTAGAATTAGAAAGAATTTAGCAGGTAAAAGAGTTAACTTTTCTGCTAGAACTGTTATTTCCCCAGATCCAAATTTAAAAATTAATGAAGTTGGTGTTCCTTTAGATATTGCAAAAATAATTACTGTTGCAGAAAGAGTAACTACATTTAATCTCGAAAGATGTAAAAAATTAATTTTATCTGTAGATTATCCTGGTGCTAATTATGTAATCAGACCTGATGGAAAAAGAAAAAGGATTACCGAAGACTTAAGAGATAATATTGCTGAAGAAATTGAACCCGGTTATATTGTTGAAAGACATTTAGTTGATGGTGATATTGTTTTATTTAATAGACATCCTTCATTACATAGAGCTTCTTTAATGGCTCATTTTGTAAGAGTTTTACCTTTTAGAACTTTTAGAATGCATCCTTCTTCTTGTAATCCTTATGGTGCTGATTTTGATGGTGATGAAATGAATATTCATGGTCCTCAAAATGAAGAAGCAAGAGCAGAATCTGAAATATTATTAAATGTAAATAATAATTTATTTTCTCCTAAAAATAATATGAATTTAATGGGATGTATTGATGATGCTGCTACTGGAAATCATTTATTACTTCAAACAGATTTAGATTATGCAGAAAGTTCTCAATTACTTTATTCAGCTGGAGTTAAAAACTTTAATTTAAATAAAAATAATTCTGGAGAATCAATATTTTCAAAAGTTTTACCAGAAAAATATAAAAATCAAGGTATGAAACCTCTTGGTTTTAGAAAAGAATCTGGTAATGATTTAAAAATTATTGATAAAGAGATGGGTAGAACAGAAGCAATGGAAACATTAAGAAAAGTTTTTGCTTTGGGTGTTACATTTTTATCTAGAAATGGTTTTACTATTTCTTTAGATGATTTACATGTTGGAGAAGAAACTCAAAAACAAACTAAAAAAATAATAGATACTGCTGATAAAAAGACTCAAGAAGTAATCGAATCTTTTTATAATGATTCTTTAGAATTATTACCTGGTAGAAGTGCTGAAGAAACAAGAGAATTAAAAATTTTACAAATTTTAAATGAAGTTAGAACTCAAATTGGTGATGTTGTTAAAAATAATTTCCCTAAGGATAATAATGTAAATAATATGATCAGTTCTAAAGCTAGGGGTAGTATGTTAAATGTAACTCAGATTTCTTGTTGTGTTGGACAACAGGTTTTAAATGGTAAAAGAATTGATTTTGGTTATACTCAAAGAACATTACCTTTTTTTAAGAAAGGTGATTTATCTCCTAAAGCTAGAGGTTTTATTGAAAGTTCTTTTATGGGTGGTTTAGGGCCTGTAGAATTTTTCTTTGGTGCAATAACTGGTAGAGATGGTTTAATGGATACTGCTCTTAGAACACCTAAATCAGGTTATTTATATAGAAGACTTGCAAATGCACTTCAAGATTTAATTGTAGCTTATGATGGTACAATTAGAGATGCTTCTGGTAAAATTATAGAATTTATTTATGGTACTGACGGTTTTGATGTTGCTGGTTTACATAAAAGTGAGAAGATTGCTCCAGGTGAAGCTGTTGGATTAGTTACAGCTCAATCATTTGGTGAATCATCTACTCAAATGGTATTGAATACATTCCATGCTGCTGGTGTTGCTGAAATGCAGGTTACAACTGGTTTACCTAGATTAATTGAGATATTAGATGCAAGAAAACAACCAAAATTACCTACTATGGAAATTTATTTAGATAAAGAATTTAATAATGAAAATGATGCTAGAATTATTGCTGAAAAAATTAAAGAAAGGAAATTAAAAGAAATTATGTCAGATATTTCTATTGATTTTGGTACTAAACAAATTAAAATTAGTGTTGATTCTAAATCATTAAGATCAGCACATACTACTTTAGATACTGTTATTACTACATTAAATGATAAAGGTTATGATGTTAAAAAGTCAGAAAGTGGTATGATTTTTGATATGTCTAAAGAAGATTTTAAAACAATTTATAAGATTAAGGAAAAGATAAAAGAAGTTATTTTTTCTGGGGTTAAAAAAGTATCTCAAGTATTAGTAGTTAAAAAAGGTAAAGATTTTGTTATTTTAACAGCGGGTTCTAATTTAAAGGACATCTTAAAGTTTAAAGGAGTAGATGTAAATAAAGTTAGTTCTAATGATTTACATGAAGTAGCAAATGTCTTAGGTATTGAAGCTGCTCGTCAAGTTGTAATTAATGAAATTCAAAAAGTTTTAATATCTCAAGGTTTAGATTTAGATGATAAACATGCAAATTTAGTTGCAGACACAATGACTGCTTCTGGAATTGTTAAGGGTATTACAAGAATGGGTATTATCTCAGATAAAAATTCAATTTTAGCTAGAGCTTCTTTTGAAACACCTGATAAGCAATTTGTTCAAGCTACAAAGACTGGAATAAAAGATAATGTTGCATCTGTTATTGAGAATATTATTTTAAATCAACCTGTGCCTGTTGGAACTGGTTTACCAGGTCTTTTAGTTAAAGTAACTGGCCCACTTGCAAATAAAAATAAGGAGAAAAAAAAGTAAATGGGAATTAAAGAAATTAAAGATGCTGTTGAATCAAAAAAAGCATATTTTGGCTTAAAGGAATGTATTAAACATAAAAAAAATTTAAAAGAAGTTTATTTAGTAAAGGATGCAAGAGAAGAAATTGTAAACCAACTTAATGAAAATAAGATTAAATTTAGTTTTTTGAAACCAAAAAAAGAAGTTATTAAATTGTTAAACTTAGATTTTAATTGTGAAGTTTTTTCTATAGTTAAATAAAATGGTAAAAGTTATTGATATGCAGTTTATTAGATATATTAATATTTTTAATAAAGTAACTAAAATTGAAGCAAAACATTGTTTTAAATATAATAATCAAATAATTTTCTTAGTAAATAAGTCTGCTGTTTCAAAAGCCATTGGGAAGGATGCAGATAATGTTAGAAAAATAAATAAAATTATTGGAAAAAAAATTAAAATAATTTCCTTACCTAATAAAGAAGAAAAAGAAGTTATTAGTTTTATTGAAAAATTGTTAAATCCTATTGAATTAAATAAAGTTGAATTAAAAAAAGATATTTTATCTATCGACGCTAGTAGAATTAATAAAGCAACTCTTATTGGTAGAGATAGACTTAAAGAAAAGGAATTGTCTAAAATAATTAAAGATATCTTTGGATATGAACTAAAAATAGGATAGAATGGAAATCTTTTTAAAGGATTTCTCCAAAATATTAATATAAGATGGGATTAAACAATGCAAGAAAATTGAAAAAGAATAGAAAGACATTTAGAGATAATAAATTGCCTCTTAAAAAGAAAAGATTAGGTATTACTTTAAAATTTGATCCTTTGAGTAGAAGTAGTCAAGCTCGAGGAATAGTTACTAAAAAGGTTCAAAAAGAAGCTAAGCAACCTAATTCAGCAATGAGAAAATGTTGTAGAGTTCAATTAATTCGTTCTGGTAAAGAGGTTACTGCATTTATCCCAGGTAATTTAGCACAAAAATTTATAGAAGAACATGATGAAGTTTTAATTGAAAGAATTGGTGGAAAACAAGGTAGAACAAAAGGAGATTTGTCTGGTGTTAGATTTCAAATTATTAAAGTAAATGATCAACCTCTTAGTCGATTATGGCAAGGTAAGATTGAAAAAGGAAGAAGATAATGAAAGAAATGAAAGTCTTTGGTTTATATGATGCTAGTGAAGTTAGAGTAACAGATCCTTCTTTAAAAAAAGTTATTAATTTAAGCCCAAAGTTAATTTTAAAATCACATGGTAGAATTAAATGGGATCCAACTAAAGCAAAAGTAAATGTTGTTGAAAGATTAATTAATATTTTACAAGTTCCAGGTTCTAGAGGTAAGAAACATAGAATTATTACTTCTTGGATTACAGGAAAACACTCTAAATGTACAAAAATTGTAATGGATGCATTTAAAATTATTGAAGAAAAAACAAAAGAAAATCCTTTAAAGATTTTTGTTAAAGCTTTAGAAAATGCTGCACCAAGAGATGAAATTACTTCAATAGAATATGGTGGAGCAAGATATCCTCAAGCTGTTGATGTTTCTCCTCGTAGGAGACTTAATCTTGTTTTAAGGTTTATTGTTAATGGTTCTTATGATAAGGCATTTAATAAAAAAATGAATATTACTGAGAGTTTAGCAAAAGAAATAATTGCTGCTGCTGATAATTCTAGTGAATCATATGCTATTTCTAAGAAAAATGAAATAGAAAAACAAGCTGATGCAGCAAGATAATTTTTTGTAATAAGGTTTAAAATATTAAAGGTCTTCTCTTAATTTATGATGATAGATGTTGGTGAAATAAAAAGAAAGATTATTGATTTTATAAATCAAAATGGTCCTACTTTACCAATAAGTATTGTAAAGTTCTTGGGTTTGGAACCTGTTTTTGTTTCTGCAATTTTAGCTGAATTATCTAATGAAAAAAGAATTAAAACTACTCAATTAAAAGTTGGTTCTTCTTGTTTATATTATTTAGAAGGTCAAGAGAATTTATTAGAAGAAAAAGCAGAATTTTATTTAAAGGGTGTTGAAAAAGAAGCTTTTTTGTTTCTTAAGAAAAATAAAATTTTATTAGATGAAGAACAAACTCCTGTTTTTAGAGTTGCTTTTAGAAATTTAAGAGATTTTGCGTTTAGTTTTAATCAAGATAACAAAATTTATTGGAAATATTTTTTAATTGATAAAGATCTCTTAGAAAAGTATTTTCAAGAAGAAAATAAGCCAATTGAAAATGAAAAATTAAATAAAGAAATTATAGAAGATAAAAAAGATGAAGAAAAAATTATTGAAGAAGAAATAAGAAATAATGAAGAAAATAATTCAACTAAAGAAAATATTGAACAAAAAAATTTAATTGAAGATTTGACATTAAAAGATAAGATAAAAGAAAAAAAGATAATTAAATCTTCTTTTTTAGATGAGATTAGATTATTTTTGAATAAAAAAGAAATAATTTTGAAAGAAGTTTTAGATGATTCTAAATATGAAATTAATGCTTTAATAATTATTAATTCTATTTTAGGAGATTTAAATTATAGGCTTATTGCTAAAAATAAAAAATCAGTTTCAGATAGCGATTTATTAACTGCTTTTCAAAAATCAAGTAATGAAAAATATCCACTTTATTTATTGATTAATGGGAAATTAACAAAGAAAGCAAAAGAGGTATTTGAAGAATATAAAAATCTTATTTTAATTGATAATCTTGATTAGTTTATTACCACAAGACTTATAAATTAATTTTTTTTAAATAGCTTATGGGAAGAATTAAGTCAACATTGATTAAAAGAACATCTAAACAATTAATAGAATCAGATTCAGATTTATATGATGTCAAATTTGATCACAATAAAAAAATATTAGGAAACTCACTTCCGAGTAAACGTTTAAGAAATAAAGTTGCGGGTTATATATCTAGATTAAAAAAGAATAATAAAAATATTATTGAGTCTTGAGTAAAATGAATGAATCTAAAGATAATATAATTTTTATTGGAGGAAAGCCTTTAATGAATTATGTTACTAGTGTTCTCTTGCAATTTACTAAATGTGATTTTAATGAGGTTGTTTTAAAATCAAGAGGTAAATTTATTTCAAAGGCAGTAGATGTTGCAGAAGTATCTAAAAAAAAATTTTTAAAACAAATAAAAATAGAGATTAAAGATATAAAAATAGATTCAGAAGATTTTGAGACTAAAGACGGAAAAAGAATAAATGTCTCTACTATTGAAATTACCTTAGAGAAAAAAGACTAAACAATAAACTTATATAATTAAATTATTTTTATAATATTATGGAAGAAATACAACATCAACAAATGGGTTATGACAGAGCAGCTACTATGTTTGCTCCAGATGGTCATATTTTGCAAGTAGAATATGCAGAAAAAACAATTAGACTTGGTAGTTCTTCTGTTGGTTTTGTTTGTAAAGATGGTGTAGTTATTGTTAGTGATAGAAGACAAAGAGATATTTTAGTTGTTGAAGAATCTGCAAATAAGATTAATGAAATAGATGATCATATTATTTGTGTTAGTGCAGGAATTAGTAGTGATGCAAGAGTTTTAATTGACAAAGCAAGAATAATTGCACAGCAACATAGAGTAACATATGATTCTCCAATAAATCCAGAATCTTTAGTAAAAGAAATTGCTGATATTAAACAACAATTTACTCATTATGGGGGTGCGAGACCATATGGTGTTTCAATGATGTTTGCAGGCATAAATGGAGAATTATCTCTTTATACAACAGATGTTACAGGTAATTATTTACAATATAAAGCAAATGCTATTGGAGAGAATGATATTAAAATAAAAGAAAAATTAAGACAAAAATATAAGGAAAATTTAAGTTTTAAGGATGCAATTAAACTTATTTTAGAAATTTTTAAAGAAGTTCAAGGTGAAGAATTTGATAAAAAAAGATTTGATATTGGAGTAGTAGAAAAAGATTCTTCATTTAAGAGATTTAAAGGAAATGAATTTTAATTTTATAATAAGATTAATAAACTCTATTTAATTTAACAATTTATGGTAGAAACAACTGCTAGAATTAAAAGAGAAGGAAAACATTTTGAGATTTTAGTGGATTTAGAAGAAGCATTAAAATTAAGAAAAGGTGAAGGTAATATTAATCAAGCTGTTTTAACAAATGATGTTTTTTATAATTTAAAGAGTGGGGAACATGCTTCTAAAGAAGATTTAGAAAAATATTTTGATAGTTCTGATTTTTTTGAAATTTGTGAAAAAATAATTAAGAATGGTGAAGTTGTTAAAACAACTGATTTTTTAAAAGAAGAACAAAATCAAAAATATAAACAAGTTGTTGATTTTTTAGTTAAAAATGCAATTAGTTTAGAAGGAAGACCTTATACACCTGATAGAATTATGAATGC
>Ga0334895_1000364_pt1 | contig 66807 bp, 60 predicted proteins | sample GraSluR3_MG_7_FD_207229 | JGI IMG/M metagenome (GOLD analysis project Ga0334895, IMG submission 207229) | Sludge microbial communities from methane-producing bioreactor in Wageningen University, Netherlands - Granular Sludge_31_05-R3 | ecosystem: Engineered > Bioreactor > Anaerobic >... | reverse complement strand
TGCTGCTAACTCTCCGTGGAGCACCTATCATGGTCCTCGTTCGGTACATTAGGGGGTGATAGGATGGTATTGTTTTCACTGAACAATATCGTAGATGTTATGGTATTGTTTTCACTGAACGTTGACAGTTGTAATTTAACCACGGTCCGATATACTGTCATCTATCAGAGGAGGCTTATATGATAAAAGAGCGTATACATATGATATATGGAACTGATGCGAAAGAGATGACAACGCTCCTGCTGAACCAGGTAGATTGGGGGCATCTTGTGCCGTCCGATGCCCATATTGTGATTAAACCGAATCTTGTGGTACCCAGAGATGCCTCAGAAGGCGCAACAACTCATCCGGAAATTGTCGAGACCGTTATTTCCTATCTGTGTGATCTTGGGTATCACCACATCACCATAGCTGAAAGCTCATGGGTAGGAGCTTCCACACAGGATGCTTTTGCTGCTCACAAATATGATGTTATGGCAAAAAAATATAATGTTACTCTCCTTGATATAAAACAGGATCGCTATCAAACAATTGATGCACATGGCTATCCCATTGAGATATCTCAAACCATAATGAACGCTGATTTTATCATTAATCTTCCCGTACTAAAAGGGCACTGCCAAACACACGTCACCTGTGCGCTGAAAAATATGAAGGGGTGTATCTCAGATGCATCCAAACGAAAATTTCATGCATGGGGACTCGATAAGCCGATTGCGGCATTAAATACTATCCGGTGTGCCGATCTAGTAATCGTAGATAGTATAAATGGCGATCTTGATTTTGAAGAGGGGGGGAATCCGGTAGAGACAAACCGGATGTTTATGGGCTTTGATAGCGTACTCATCGATACCTTCGGTGCTTCTCTTATGGGATTTGAACTGGAAGAGGTCCCCTATATTCAACTTGCCGAACAATTTGGAGTAGGATCGACTCAGATTGATCAGAATACGATAATTGCACTGAATGCTGATGCTGCTGCATCACAGGCAAAACCTACGGGAAAGGTACATCAGCTCAGCAGACATACGGTACCTGATGCCGCTTGCAGTGCCTGCTATGGAAATCTTATTCATGCGCTTGCCCGCATGGAGGAACGGGGATCTCTGCAATCGCTGAATCGGAAAGTTCATATCGGTCAGGGATATCGTGGGAGTTCAGGATGCGCTTTGGGAGTGGGAGTCTGTACAAACGGATTCACTCACTCGCTCGGGGGATGTCCGCCCAAGGCTGTTGATATGATACGTTTTCTCGAACGATACAGTGATTTAGATTGACCGCAATTTGTCATATCGTTAGAATAGCGCCATGACTCAGCCACATCAGGGTATCCGCGCGATGCTGCAGCTCTACAAAGGGTTACCAAAGCCTGTCTATGCACTCTTCACCGCTACCATCATCAATGGATTAGGCATATTCGTGTATCCATTTATGGTGCTGCTGCTCACGCAACATCTCGGATACAGTGACGCCTGGACGGGAGCATTTATGTTCATAGCCGCCCTCGCCTACCTCCCCGGCTCCTTTATCGGGGGTAAGCTCGCCGATACCATCGGAAGAAAGCAGGTAATGATCTGGGGGCAGGTGCTTGCAAGTACCATGTTCATGATCTGCGGTTTTCTCGGGAACTCACCATTGATTCCGGTTTTTATATTTCTCAATCTCATGTTTGACGGAGCAACAGATCCCGCACGTCAGGCACTTCTTACCGATGCAACAACAACAGAAAATCGGCAGGTGAGCTTTTCCCTGAATTATTTGGGATATAATATTGGGTTTTCGGTTGGTCCGCTTATTGCGGGGTTCTTCTTTTATCGTGCACCGCAATGGTTGTTTTTCGGCAATGCCATCGCTGGATTCATCGCAATAATGGTAGTTGCCTGTACTGTCGAGGAATCCAAACCTGACCAGGAAACCATTGAGGCTTCTTATCTGTCGGATTCTCCCGAGAAGGGACATCCGGGTAGCTGGATACAGGCATTATTATCCCGTCCCCGATTGCTTCTGCTTGCACTGTGTATCACGTGTTTCAGTTTTTCCTACAGCCAATCATTGTTTGCACTCCCACTCTACACAACGCAACTCTATGGAGAAGCGGGTGCTACACTGTATGGTTCAATCATGAGTTTGAATGCCATTATTGTGGTTGCGAGCAATGCACTGCTTGTCATGGCCCTCAGGCGGCACCATCCGCTGCTGAATATTGCTATTGCAGGGATTCTCTACGCTGTCGGGTTCTCCTGTCTCGGTTTAGTGCAGCAACCCATCTGGTTCTATGTACTGGCAACCGTGTACACCCTTGGTGAAGTCATTGATGCGACCAATACGCAATACTACATTGCAAATAACACCCCGATGAGCCACCGTGCTCGTTTCAATGCGGTTCTTCCCGTGGTTATGGGTACCGGTCATGCTATTGCTCCACTGGTAGGCGGTCAGATCAGCAGTCGTTACGGGCTGGAAAAACTGTGGGTACTTGTCGGCATTACCGCGGTAATTGGCACTATCGGGGTACTTATCCTCTACGGAAAAGAACGGAAAGAACAGTCTTCAGCAATGTCAGAACAATAGGAAAATTGTGGAAACGCTGATTATTATTTCTCCTTTTAAAATCAGGTCCACAATTGTAATAGATATGTATCTTTATTATCTATATATAGTTATATAATACGCAATAGATACATTTTTTGGAAGCAAATTGTTGGTTCCTACTTTACATCTTTTTAAATCCTCTCTATTGTTATGACATGGATGTAGGAAAAGCGATACGGGATTTGAGAGTCAAAGCAGGATACTCACAGGATAAGCTCGTTGCTCAAACGGGCATTTCGCGTAGCCAGCTTTACTTTATTGAATCCGGCCGGTGCGTCCCGAGAATCGAAACCATGGAAAAAATTGCATCTGTGTTGCAAATGCGTGTTTCTGACATCATTATCTTTGCGGAAACACAATATCCCACTAAGTCATAGGGTGTAACCGGATAAAAAATTCCACGGATATTCAGGCGGACGTTACAAAAAGGAGGGTGAAGGAATTGTTACGATGCAACTCCTTCTTCGGTTCTGCCGCCACAGTGGAATTATCGCCCACAGGCTATGCGGCATACGAACAAGAGGCTGTCACCACGGACAGCCTCTTTTTTGTGTGTTTTAATCAATAATCTCTTCAATCATCTCTTCTATCGATGCTCCCGGTGCTACCATGGGGTACACTTTATTATCTACCGGGACTTCACAATCAATTAAGACAGGACCGTTGAGGGCAAGCGCTGCCGAGATGATGGCTTTTGGATCATCTTCAAAAGCCATGTGCATTCCTTGTACGCCGAAAGCCTCTGCAAGTTTTACCCAATCAACCTGCGTATCGAGAGTTGTTTCTGAGTATCGCTCTTCATAGAACAGGGTTTGCCACTGGCGAACCATGCCAAGCGTCTGATTATTCATCAACAGTATGATTACCGGCAGCTGATACCGGGCAATGGTTGCAAGCTCATTACAGTTCATCCTGAATGAACCATCACCGGCAATATTCACTACCCGTTTATGGGGATTACCCACCTGAGCTCCGATGGAGGCTCCAGTACCGTAGCCCATAGTTCCCAGACCACCTGAGGTTAAAAATCGGCTCTTTGGTGTATGACGGTAGAATTGTGCCGCCCACATCTGATGCTGCCCCACTTCAGTCACGATGATACCATCTTCAGGCATCAGTTCCGATAGGGCCCGGATTATCTCCGCCGGTCTGCGGGTTTCTCCGGCTACCCTGACCGGATGCTTTTCTTTCCATGTGGCAATCTGCTGCATCCATTCACTATGATTGAGAGGAGTTTCCAGGAGCACATTCAATTTTTTCAGCACTACCTTGATATCTCCAATCACATGATGATACGTGGCAATGTTCTTGTTGATTTCTGCAGGATCCACATCAATGTGGAGAATTTTCGCTTTCCTGGCAAATGCACTGGCTTTGCTGACTACCCGATCACTGAACCGTGCTCCGATGACAACCAGCAGATCACAGTTATTCACTGCGATGTTGGAAACACGCGTACCATGCATACCGATAAGGCCGGTGACCCGCGGATGCGTAGGATCAACAGCTCCCGTCCCCATCAGGGATACCCCCATCGGCGCATCGATTTTTTCAATAAATTCAGCGAGTTCCTGTTGAGCCTGAGAGCGGATGACACCGCCGCCGACGTACAACATCGGCTTCTTCGATTGCTTGAGAAGCTTCAGTGTCTCTTCAAGCGCCCGCTGTTTCACCGTCTCATCCGATGGTTCATATGCATCAATGACAACCGGTGAGTATTCGGCCATTGCTGCGGTGACATCCTTGGGGACATCAATGAGGACAGGACCGGGTCTCCCCTCTCGAGCAATTTTAAAGGCACTGCGAATCGTATCAGCCAACTCATCCACCTGTTTCACAATATAATTATGTTTGGTGATCGGCATCGTAATTCCACTGATATCGACTTCCTGAAAACTATCCTTTCCGAGAAGCTGTGTCGGTACATTCCCGGTAAAGGCCACCATCGGTATCGAATCCATATATGCGGTTGCCAATCCGGTGACTAGGTTGGTAGCCCCGGGCCCGCTGGTGGCGAACACAACGCCTACCTTACCGGTTGATCGGGCATACCCATCAGCGGCATGCGAAGCTCCCTGCTCGTGACTCGTCAGAATATGTTTAATGGTATCCCGATTTTTATATAATGCATCATAAATATTGAGCACGGCTCCACCGGGGAATCCAAACACAGTATCGACACCCTGTTCATTCAAACACTTAACGATGATTTCAGATCCGTTTAACTGCATGCATATCTCTCCATTCTGTGTGCAGATCGTTCTGTTCTGCTATCGGTCTGCGAATACTGCCCCTGTGGCAGCACTGGTTACCTGTTTTGCATATCGCCCGAGATATCCACAAGAGATGGGAGGTTCTGGAGCTACCCATCCTTCTTTACGTCTCTCAAGCTCCTGTTCGTCTACAAGTAACGTAAGGGTCCCTCCATCAATATCGATATCGATGAGGTCTCCCTCCTGGACAAACGCGATCGGTCCTCCCTCTGCTGCTTCAGGAGAGACATGTCCGATTGAAGCTCCACGGGTAGCTCCGCTGAATCGTCCATCAGTGATGAGAGCCACATCTTTATCAAGTCCCATTCCGGCAATCGCTGATGTAGGTCCAAGCATTTCACGCATGCCGGGACCTCCTTTGGGTCCCTCATACCGAATTACAATCACATCCCCTTTCTGAATTTTTCCTCGGTAGATGGCAAGGCTGACATCCTCTTCCGATTCAAAAATTCGTGCCGGACCCCGATGCTTGAGCATTTCGGGTGCTACCGCTGCACGTTTTACCACGGCTCCATTGGGGGCGAGATTTCCACTGAGTACGGCAATTCCACCGGTGACACTATGCGGCTGATCAATCGGCCGGATCACATCAGTATCATAGTTATGTGCGGCAGCCACCTGTGCTCCAATGGTTTTTCCTGAAACGGTAATACATTCACTATGCAGCAATTGCTTTTTATGCAGTTCAGACATGACCGCCATGACGCCACCGGCTCGATAGAGGTCTTCAATATGATAGGGACCGGCTGGAGCAAGGTGGCACAGATTCGGGGTGCGTTTACTTACTTCATTGGCCTTGAAGATATCGAGGTCGACATGAGCTTCATGAGCAATGGCAGGAAGGTGAAGCATACTGTTCGTGCTGCACCCTAATGCCATGTCCACAGCGAGTGCATTTTCAAATGCCTGCTCAGTCATGATATCGGAAGGACGAATCTGTTTCCGATAGAGTTCCATGACGGCATATCCCGCTTCTTTCGCTAGTCTGTCCCGTTCGGCATACACAGCAGGGATCGTACCGTTGCCCGGAAGTCCCATTCCTAACGCCTCAGTAAGACAGTTCATGCTGTTTGCTGTAAACATACCGGAGCACGACCCACAGGTGGGACATGCAGCATTCTCACAGGCAAGCAACTCATTATCACTGATCGTTCCTGCAGCATGTGCACCCACAGCTTCAAACACTGAATTGAGATCAACTGCCTCTTTCTTTCCCGGAAGATGTCCGGCGAGCATAGCTCCACCCGAAACTACTACCGTAGGAATATTGATTCTTGCAGCAGCCATCAGCATCGCGGGGACAATTTTATCGCAGTTGGGAACCATGACGAGGGCATCAAAAGGATGGGCAGTTGCCATAACCTCAATTGAGTCAGCGATGAGTTCTCTGCTCGCCAGCGAATATTTCATCCCTTTGTGGCCCATGGCGATACCGTCACATACACCGATCACACCGAAGTCGATTGGAGTACCACCGGCACTTCTCACTCCGGCTTTCACCGCATCAACTATCCGATTCACGTGGACATGTCCGGGGATAATGCTGTTTGCTGAGTTTACCACACCAATTAGGGGTGCTGAAATCTCACGATCGGTCAATCCTAAAGCTTTCATCAATGAACGATGAGGAGCCCTGGCATTACCGCTTTTCATCTGGTCACTTCTCATATCTGTGCTCCATTCTCCGGTTGTTTCGTATAGTCACGGAATGCTGCAAGAAGCTTCATGGTAATCGCTCCAGCAAAACCGCTTCCGATTTTCTGTCCATCGAGTTCGGTCAGAGCTATCAGCTCGGCAGCAGTACCGGTGAGAAAAACTTCATCAGCATTCAGCACATTGAAATGGGTGAAGGGTTCTTCCTTCACGGTATATCCCGCTTTTCGGGCGATACGAATGACTGCCTGACGTGTAATACCATCAAGGGTTCCCAGCCAAACCGGAGGAGTACTGATCACCCCATCTTTGATGATAAAAATATTATCGCCGGTGCACTCGGTCACCACACCGTCTTCATTCAACATAAGCGCCTCATCAGCTCCATACCGATGCGCTTCAATGGATGCAAGAATATTATTCAGGTAATTCAGACTTTTGATCTGCGGATCGACAATTGTTGCTTTATTTCTTCTGAGATGACTGGTAATCACCTTCAGACCTCGCTGATATGCTTCATCACTGTACAATGCCACCTGTCCGGCAATACAAAATAGGCGGGGTTTTGCTGCATCCGGTTTGGGATACAATCCTAATCCATCGGCACCACGGGTACAGACTAATCGGATGTATCCATCGACAAGTTCATTCTTTCGGCAGGTTTCGAGTACAACCTCGGTGATATCTTCAATGCTCAGCGGTAAGTCAAGATTAATGGCCTTTGCTGCACTTGCAAATCGTCTCATATGATCTTCTAAACGGAAGACTCGCCCATGATAAGCTCGAATACCCTCAAAAATCCCATCTCCGTACAACAGACCATGATCCATCACTGGAATCTTTGCTTCACTGAGGGGGACATACTTACCTTCCAGATACACCAATTGTTCACTCATTTTTTATACCTACCTTATCAAATAATCTGCTCTTACAGTTGTTGGGCAATCAGCGTGCCCATCTCTTTCGTCCCTACCTGGTGCATCCCCTTACTCATAATATCACCAGTTCTCCAACCACCATCGAGCACCTTCCCTACTGCAGCTTCAATCGCCGAAGCCTCTTCTTCCAACGAGAAGGTGTATCGAAGCATCATAGCTACCGAAAGAATGGTGGCTATCGGGTTCGCTTTGTCCTTACCGGCGATATCGGGGGCTGAACCATGTATTGGTTCATACATGCCGAAGTTATCAGCACGGACACTTGCCGAGGGAAGCATTCCGATCGAACCGGTGACCATACTTGCCTCATCACTGAGGATATCGCCGAACATATTTCCCGTCACGATGACATCAAACTGTCTCGGATCGCGAACCAGCTGCATTGCTGCATTGTCTACATAGAAGTGATCAACCTGGACATCGGGGTACTCAGCTGCAATAGTCTGCACCACCGAACGCCACAGGCGAGAGGATTCCAGTATGTTGGCTTTATCGACACTGGTGAGTTTTTTATTCCGTTTCATCGCAATTTCAAAAGCCTTGCGTACGATACGCTCCACTTCCGCAACACTGTAGGTCATCGTATCATAAGCAGTATCTCCCGCTTCATTTCGGCCCCGTTTGCCGAAGTAAATACCACCGGTGAGTTCACGAACCACCATGATATCAAGACCGCCGGCAATCAGTTCCTCCTTGAGCGGACAAGCCTGAGCAAGCTGTTCATAGAGGATAGCCGGCCGCAGGTTGCAAAACAGTCCGAGAGCACTGCGCAATCCCAACAGTGCGTTCTCAGGCCGCTGGTCACCACCTAGATGGTCCCATTTTGGTCCGCCGACAGCTCCCAGGAGCACGGCTTCGGCATCCTGACATCCCAGAACGGTGGATTCGGGAAGTGGTGTACCAACCGTATCAATTGCAACCCCTCCAGCAAGATAGAATGAAAAATCAAATTTATGACCGAATTTTGTGCCGATGGCCCCCATGATCTTCGCTGCTTCTGCAACAATATCGGGACCAATCCCATCACCGGGAATCATTGCTATGGGCAATCTCATGACAGCACCTCCTGCTTCAGATAATTAATGAGCCCCTCTGATTGAATCATGTGCTGGATGAAGGGAGGAAATGGTTCTGCTGTCCAACTGCTGCCGGTAGTTACGTTGGTAATAACACCGGAATCAAAATCTACACTGAGACGATCCCCTGCGGAAATTCCGGCAATAGCCTCAGGACATTCAAGAATCGGCAACCCGATATTGATTGAGTTACGATAAAAGATCCGGGCAAAAGAGGATGCAATAACACAACTGATTCCGGCTGTTTTAATTGCCAGCGGGGCATGTTCGCGGGACGAACCGCAACCAAAATTTTTATTGGCTACCATAATATCTCCCGGTTTGACCTGGTTGATAAAATCTGCATCGATATCTTCCATGCAATGCGCTGCAAGTTCCTGCGGATCACTGGTGTTCAGGTATCGTGCGGGAATAATCACATCGGTATCGACATTATCTTCGTAGCGGAATACCGTTCCTTCTGCTTTCATGGTTCAATTCTCCTCAATGGTTTCGGGATTGGTAATATACCCGGTCAGTGCTGAAGCTGCAGCTACTGCGGGACTGGCAAGATAGACTTCGCTGCCGACATGTCCCATACGGCCGACAAAGTTTCGATTGGTAGTAGCTACGGCACGTTCACCGTCAGCAAGGATTCCCATATGGCCCCCGAGACAAGGCCCGCAGGTCGGGGTACTCACCACAGCTCCTGCCTGCACGAAAATCTTCAGTAACCCTTCGTCCATTGCCTGTAGATAAATTTCCTGAGTTGCAGGGAATACAATAGCTCTCACATGTGGATTCACTTTTTTCCCTGCAAGAATCTTCGCTGCAACACGCAAATCACTGATACGGCCATTAGTACATGATCCGATTACAACCTGATCAATCTTCACTTCACCGACTTCATCAATGGTACGGGTATTATCGGGAAGATGCGGGAAGGAGACGGTAGGTCTGATCTTACTGAGATCGATTTCGTATGTCTGCTCATATTCCGCATCCTCGTCAGCGGCAAAGATGACCGGCTTGCGACTGCAATGCTCTTCAAGATATGAAAGGGCTATGTCATCGACGGGGAAAATGCCATTCTTTGCACCCGCTTCGATGGCCATATTACACACCGTGAACCGATCATCAATGGACAGGGACTCTACGCCGGGGCCAGTGAATTCCATCGACCGATACAGCGCTCCATCAACTCCGATCATACCGATGATGTGAAGAATGAGGTCTTTCCCTGATACCCATGGAGCAAAAGATCCAGTCAAGTGGAATCGAAGTGCCGAAGGGACTTTAAACCACGCTTTTCCTGTAGCCATACCTCCTGCCATATCGGTACTGCCGACTCCGGTAGAGAAAGCTCCGAGGGCGCCATAGGTGCATGTATGACTGTCGGCACCGATGATCAGATCTCCTGCATTCACTAATCCCTGTTCAGGAAGTAATGCGTGTTCTATACCCATCTGACCGATTTCGAAATAATTTTCAATCTCTTTTTCCGTGGCAAACTCACGCATCTTCTTGCACTGTTGTGCTGCCTTGATATCTTTGTTCGGCGTAAAGTGATCCGGTACTAAGGCTACTTTTTTGGTATCAAATACCCGATCCACTCCGAACTTCGCAAATTCAGTAATGGCAACCGGTGCGGTAATATCGTTGCCGAGTACCAGATCCAGATCTGCCATAATTAGCTGTCCGGCCCGTACCTCATCCTGCTGCGCGTGTGCTGCAAGGATTTTTTGTGACATGGTCATGCTCATGCATCTGCTCCTTGTAAATGACTGACAGGTGGGGTAACACCTTCTTTCATCAGTTTGTATTCTATAGAATCGACAAGCGCCATCCAGCTTGCCTCGATAATGTCAGTAGATACGCCTACTGTTGACCAGGAATATTCGCCGTCACTCGTTTCAATCAGAACACGAACGGTAGCTGCCGAAGCATCCTTGGAATCAAGTACACGTACTTTATAGTCAGTAAGATGAACTGTTGCCAGTATGGGGTAGAAATCTTCCAGCACCTTGCGCAATGCCTTATCCAATGCATGAACCGGTCCATCACCCTGAGCAACAGCAATAGCCATCTCAGAGTCGACTGATACTTTTACCACTGCGGTATGACTCATCTCAGGATCACCACTTAGTGGCCGTTCACCGAGTGTTTTGTAATGATCAAGCACAAAATAGGGGCGATACTTTCCGAGATGCTTGGCAATTACCAATTCAAATGAACTTTCCGCACCTTCAAACTGATACCCGATCATTTCCATTTTCTTGAGTGTCTCAATGATCTGCTTTGTTTCGGGTGCATCTTTGCCCAGATCGGGAGCAAAGCGTTGAATACGTTTGAGGATCGTTGCCCGTCCGGCAACTTCACTCATGAGCATTCTCCGTTCATTTCCCACCAGTTCTGGATCGATATGTTCAAAAGATCGAGGATTTTTTGCAATCCCATCAATATGCATGCCTCCCTTATGGGTGAAGGCACTGCGACCAATATAAGGAGTTCCATGCGGAATCGATACATTGGCTATTTCAGCAACCGAATGGGAAATAAGGGTAAGATGTGCAAGTGCGTCATCAGAGAGTACGGAAAGATTCAGCTTCAGCTGCAATGTCGGGATGATGGTTGCCAGACAGGCATTGCCACATCGTTCACCAAATCCTACCAGGGTTCCCTGAACCTGCCGTGCACCCGATTCAACAGCGATGATTGAATTTGCATCAGCACAGGCTCCATCATTATGGGTATGTATTCCGATAACTACGTGGGGATACTGCGGTGCCAGTTCGGCAACTACCCGCTCGGTGGCACTACGGATAAATGAGGGAACCGCCCCGCCCCGAGTGTCGCAGAGTGCTATCGAAGCCGCTCCGGCTTCTGCTGCTGCTTGTACGGTCTGTAGTGCATACTCAGGATTCTCGGCATATCCATCGTAGAAATGCTCAGCATCGAAAATCACTTCCTTTCCATGATCAACCAGGTACTTGATGGTATCTGCAATCATGGCAAGATTTTCCTGCAATGTCGTTCGAATGATATCGGTGACCTGAAAATCCCAGCTTTTGCCGAAAATGGACACTGCCGGAGTCTGTGCGGAAAGCAGCGATGCAATATTCGTATCGTCCTGAACTGATACATTTCGTCTCCGGGTGGAGCCGAAAGCAACCAGTCGGACATGCTTCAGATCTATTGAAGAGACCTGCTGAAAGAACTCCAGATCCTTGGGATTGGATCCCGGATTACCCGCTTCAACATAATCGACACCCAGCTCGTCAAGCAATCGTACGATCTTCAGTTTATCGAGTACGGAAAAAGAGATTCCTTCGGCCTGAGCTCCATCACGCAAAGTGGAATCAAAGATTGCTACCCGTTGCGGTTGTTCACCCATGATAGTACTCCTTGGTTACATCTTCCTGAATCGTTCCGGATATTTTCATATCCCGGGAACGCGCTTCCTCAGAGAGCGGGATCCACTCTTTGGCCTTCCGACCTGCAGTGTGATCACTCTCTTCACTCGGTGTCCCCGCACGATCAGCAACTTCAATCATACGGTTCACTGCGGAGAGCAGGCTCTGCATGCTCGCTTCAATGATATCGGTACTGACTCCACGGCCGCGATACACGCCATGCACATCACTGATTTTCACCAGTACTTCTCCTAACGCATCCCGATGTTCGGTAACAGCTCGGAGCTGGTAATCCTCAAGCACATACGAGTGCTTGATAATCCGTTCGACTGCTTTGTAGCAGGCGTAGACCGGACCGGTAGCCATTTCCACCGCCTGCATCTTCTTATCACCCCGCTGTAAGGTGACACAGGCTGTAGTGGTCATCGTATTGCCCGTATTGACCACAAAATTCACCAATTCGTAAATCTGCGGTGCAGCATGTGTGCCGCTTTCCATCAAGGCAACCAAATCACGATCGGTGATTTCTTTTTTCTTATCAGCGACATTCTTGAAATCAGCAAAGACCTTCGCCGCCATTTCCACAGTGAGTTTGTACCCGAGCTCTTCCATCCTTTTCACAAAGGCATGTTGTCCGGAATGCTTCCCAAGCACCATCGTCGTCTTTTTCAGACCGATCGATTCGGGTGTCATGATTTCGTACGTCTCGGCATGTGCCATCATACCATGCTGATGAATACCCGACTCATGCGCAAATGCATTTGCTCCGACAATCGCTTTATTCGGAGCTATCGGCACCCCGGTTATATTCGACAGCAGACGGCTGGTCCGATACAACTCCTCAGTTTTAAGATTGTAGGTGAGGTCATACCGGTCTTTGCGGGTACGCAGAGCCATGACCAGTTCTTCAACAGCAGCATTGCCTGCCCGCTCTCCGATTCCGCAGATGGTACATTCAGCCTGTCGAGCACCGGCTGCCAGACCGGCAAGAGAATTGGCAACAGCGAGGCCCAGATCATTATGACAGTGAACTGAAATGATTGCTTTGTCGATATTCGGCACATGATGCATCAGATGGCTGATCAGATCACCGAACTCATCCGGAGTGCTGTAACCAACCGTATCAGGGATGTTCACCACCGCTGCTCCCGCTTCGATAACCGCTTCTACTACCTGACAGAGGTAGTCTCGATCAGTACGGGCAGCATCCTCTGCAGAAAATTCAATATCGGGGCAGAGGTTCCGTGCATGCTTCACCATATCGATCGCCTGCTGCAGCGCACGTTCGCGACTCATCTTCAGTTTATACTGGAGATGGAGATCACTTGTCGCAATAAAGGTGTGAATCCGTGGCTTTGCCGCAAGCTTCACCGCTTCCCATGCGCAATCAATGTCTTTTTCTAGTGCTCGGGAAAGCGAAGCTACGGTACAATTTTTCACCTCAGCAGCTATGGCCTGTACCGAGGTGAAATCTCCAGGTGAAGCAATGGCGAATCCGGCCTCAATGACATCCACTTGCAGCGCTTCAAGCTGCCGTGCAAGCCGAAGCTTCTCCTCTAGATTCATACTGTATCCAGGGGCCTGCTCTCCATCTCGCAGTGTCGTGTCAAATATCCTAATCTGATCAGCCATGCTTAACCTCTTTCTTTTATTCGACTCATAGCCGAATTATCATCACGCAGTGTAATGCACTGCCCATAACAAAAAACTATTTCTTCAACCAACTCATCAGTGAGCGGAGTTTCTTCCCGGTCGTCTCCAAAAGACTTTCCGATTCCATCCGCCGTTTGGCATTGAAAAATGGTCGCTTTACCTGATTTTCCACCAGCCAGTTCCGAGCAAAAGTTCCATCCTGAATCTCGGTAAGCACACTTTTCATCTCTTTTCTTGTCTCATCAGTGATGATTCTTCTCCCGGAGACGTAATCTCCATACTCAGCAGTATCACTGATCGAGTATCTCATGTAGGAAAGACCACCCTGGTTGATCAGGTCCACAATCAGTTTCATTTCGTGACAGCATTCAAAGTAGGCCATCTCCGGCTGATATCCTGCCTCGACGAGGGTATCAAAACCTGCCTTGATCAGAGCAGAGACACCACCGCAAAGAACGGCCTGCTCACCGAAAAGATCAGTTTCGGTCTCTTCTTTGAAGGTGGTTTCAAAGACACCTGCACGACCGGCACCGAGACCGACGGCATAGGCAAGCGCTACATCTTTCGAGTTACCTGAAGGATCCTGATGCACGGCAATGAGTGATGGGACTCCTTTGCCTTCCTGGAACTGAGAACGGACGGTGTGCCCAGGGCCTTTGGGAGCAATCATAATGACATTGACATCCGCTGCGGGAGCAATCTGTCCGAAGTGAATATTAAATCCATGGGCAAAGGCAAGATATTTTCCTGCGGTAAGTCCCGGTTCAATACTTTCCGTGAAGATCTTAGCCTGCTTTTCATCGTTTACCAGCATCATGATCACATCTGCAGCCTTTGCTGCATCTGCTGCCGTCATGACACGCAAACCGGCATCTTCCGCCTTCTCCCACGAAGGACTACCTGTATACAACCCGACGATCACATCGATACCAGACTCGTGCAGGTTCAATGCGTGTGCATGCCCCTGACTTCCGTATCCGATGATAGCAACCTTCTTCCCTTCCAGTACCGACATGTCGGCATCTTTTTCATAATACATGGTACTCATTACCTTTCTCCTTTTGCCCGTGGGCTTTTCTCATCATTCTTCATCCCGATGGTTCACCATCGCCTGGCTCCCTCGCTCCATTGCAGTCATACCGGTACGAACCAATTCTTTGATACCGTACGGTCTGAGCAGATGGAGAAATGCTGCCACCTTATCCATATTCCCGGTAATCTGCATGGTGAGCGTAACTTCACTCACATCCATGATTTTCGCTTTAAATATTTCAGATAATTCAACCACTGCAGCACGAGTCGTATCACTGGTCTCAACTTTAACTAACACCAATTCGCATTGAATGCTTCCCTGAAGGGTAAGTTCAACTACGGTGATGACATCGATGAGTTTTGCAACCTGCTTCTCAATCTGCTCAACGATCGCCTGATCCCCGGTTACGACAATAGTGATCCGGCTGATTGCAGGATTTTCGGTTTCTCCTACCGATAGACTGTCAATGTTATACCCACGTCTACTGAATAATCCGACAACACGACTGAGCACTCCCGGATGGTTGTTGACCAGAATTCCTAATGTATACCGCTCCATGGCTGTTCCCCCTTCGGTATGTGTGTGCTGGCTTCTCGACTCCCTGAGGAGCTCGATTTCGATTGCGAGGCTACACCGATTCGCCGTGAAAGGGTCCTTCCACGGTTGCACCTGAATCGGCTAGCCGTGGATCTATAGAATAATAAGGCTTACGAGAATAATTACAGATAGGATGAGGAGAGCTTCAATGCGGGTAATAATAGGAAGGAGAGCTTGGTGTGAAACACGTGACGACCGTCGGATGAAATTACATCCTGTCTGTATAGTGAAGCTCTCAAATTTCCCTGCCGCTCTCATGACTGGCACCTCAAACAATTAGATTGCTTCTGTTGTATACAGGTCTGAAAAAAATGTCAACTCTTGTGTAATCATCTTCTCTAATATTTATGCAATTTATATACATTATTAATGAATAAAGAGAGAAAAACAGCGTTTGTTACTCTGCATGATCATCCATAAAGGCTGAAAGGCGTTCCATTGTTTCGGCACTGAGAATATGTTCCATCCGGCAGGCATCATGTTCTGCGGTCTCTGAATCAACACCCAGCACGTTTTCCAGGAAGGTCGTGAGTGTTTTGTGTCTTCCATACACCTGAGAGGCTTTCTTTCGCCCCTTGGCGGTCAGTTCGATGGTTCCGTAAGTTTCCTGATGAATGAATCCTTCAGCCTGAAGTATTTTCATAGCCCGGCTGGCACTCGGTTTAGTCACTCCGACTTGGTGTGCCACATCCGTTAGCCGCACCGTACCGCGTTCCTGTTCAAGTTCCAGAACCGCTTCCAGATAATCTTCACCAGACTCTCTCATGCCCTTCCCCTTTCTCTGTACGATGATGGTACCATACTGGCTGTATAATCACAACTGAGGTCATTTCTTGAAGATTTTAGGAAACATGAGCATCACGAGATATATTAACGATATGACGACAAAAATTGCTAACATTCCCTGCCACATAAGCGTAAGCGACTGTTTGAAAACTTCCATCCTGATCCCCTTATACCAACATTCCAGGAACTAGGCCCAGAATGACTCCACCGGCTATCACTGATGCTATCTGTCCTGCAACATTAGCGCCCACCGCATGCATCAGTAAATGATTCTGACTATCTGCTTCAATCCCCATCCGCTGTACCACACGAGCTGACATCGGGAAGGCTGAAATCCCCGCAGCTCCTATCATGGGATTTATTTTCCGCTTTGAGAAAAGATTCAAGAGTTTTGCAAACAAAACTCCCGCAATTGAGTCAAACACAAAGGCAAGCAGTCCCAATACCATAATGATCAGAGTTTCAAATCGGACGAATTGCTCTGCCCGCATCGAGACCGATATAGTGATTCCCAGTAACAGGGTGATCAGATTTGCCAGGACATGCTGAGCAGTTTCCGAGAGACTTCCCAACACTCCCGATTCTCTGATGAGATTGCCGAACATCAACAAGCCGACTAAACTCACTGAAGCAGGGGCAACGTATCCTGCTATCAGGGTAACGATCACAGGAAAGAGCAGCCGGGTCATTCGTGAAACTGACTTCGGATTGTAGGGCATTCTGATTGCCCGTTCTTTTTTGGTTGTCACCAACTTAATTGCGAACGGCTGAATGATCGGCACTAGCGCCATGTACGAATAGGCAGCAACTGCAATTGCACCGACATATTTGCTGTTCAGTACTTGCGATACCAGTATAGAGGTAGGTCCATCCGCTGCTCCGATAATACCGATCGAGGCAGCATCCCGAAGCGGGAATCCAAGGAGGGCTGCAATACTTATTGTAGCAAAAATGCCGAATTGAGCTGCAGCCCCGAATAGAATCAGTTTGGGATTGCTCAGCAGCGGTCCAAAATCTATCATTGCTCCGATACCGATGAATAAGAGAAGCGGCATCGCTTCAGAAGCTTCAATACCCACTTCAAATAGCCACTCAAGAATACCGGCAACTTCCCCGATACCACTCATGGTGGTATGTAAAGCACCGGAAAATGGGATATTCACCAAAATAGCCCCAAAGCCCATAGGGAGAAGAAGTGCAGGTTCAAGTTTTTTCGAAATAGCCAAATAGATAAGCAGAGCACCGATTACGTACATTACCAACTGCTGCCAGGTGGTGGCAGCAAAACCTGCAATCAGGAAGTTCATGTATTACTCCTCCTTGGAGTCTTTCAGACTATAGCACTAGGAACTGATTCAGGTCAACGAAATCGTTATCGCTGCCTTCCCAGATTGCATATTTATTCCATTGTTATGCATATAATAACCGCTGTTTTCTTCAAGTAAAAGTTCGTTGACAAATGGCTCTCACGTGCTACTATGAGATGGTTAAGTGCTACGGTTAACTGGAATCGATTCCGACAAAAATGACAGGCTACGAGAGGAGGTGTATGGGGGAATTTTCTGAATATGAAAACGTTTTCTCCATGCGGGACAAGAGATTAGGTTATCGAGTCTGATGCGTACATGACAAGGAGGAGCTGGTAGTGGCAACCCTGCGGTTGAAGAATTTAGTAAAAAAATTTGATGAGGTCGTTGCTGTTGACCATATCAACTTAGATGTAGCGGATGGCGAATTCGTTACGCTGCTCGGCCCGTCAGGATGCGGGAAAACAACTACTTTGCGAACCATTGCAGGATTTTATTATCCCGATGAAGGCGAAGTATATTTCGGGGACAGGATCATGAACAATGTCCCCCCGAACAAACGGGACACTGCGATGTGTTTCCAGTCATATGCCTTATTTCCCCATATGACCGTCTGGGATAATATCAGCTTTGGCTTAAAGATGCGGAAAATTCCGCAATCTGAGCAGAAAAAGCGTATCGAGAAAGCAATGGAAATGCTTTCTCTTGAAGATTTAGGAAAAAGAAAACCCGGACAATTATCAGGAGGGCAGCAGCAGCGGGTCGCCCTTGCCCGCTCGATTGTCACTGAACCACAGGCACTTCTGTTTGATGAACCACTGTCAAACCTTGATGCAAAACTCAGAGTCCAGGTGCGCGTTGAGATCCGGGAAATGCAGAAACGGTTGGGAATCACTGCCATTTATGTTACCCATGATCAAGACGAAGCTCTCGCTATCAGTGATCGCATTGTCATTATGAATCAGGGAAGAATTGAGCAGCTGGGAGACCCGTACACGATCTATCGTAAGCCAGAAACCCGCTTTGTTGCCGGCTTTATCGGATTGGCAAATATTTTTGACGCTGAAGTAGCTGCAGTTACTGGGAATATCTGCACCATGAACACCTCATTCGGTCAGATTGTCATCGATGCCACCGGTCAAGAGCTACCGGCACCCGGGGATACGGTGTACCTGAGTTTCCGACCCGAAGATATGAAAATCAGAGATCGGGAGAGCGCGAATCAGATTACCGGAATCGTGGATCAGGTGGTGTTTATGGGTGACGTGACGGATCTGTTCATCGAAGTGAAAGGATTCAAAATGCGTGCCCAGTCTGATGACGAAGCGAAAATTTCTCCGGGAGACAGGGTGACCTTCGGAGTATCACCGCGAGCGTTCAGCATCCTGCGGAGGTAGCGCGTATGGCAAAGAAAGACCCCTATAGTCTGACCACCATACTCATGCTTCTGCCCGGTGTCGGGTTTATCGTATTTTTCATTGGATCATCTATCACGCTAACCGTGTTGCAGAGTTTCGGTCTGTACAGTCTGACAGGAGAAAGTCAATTCACCTTCTCCTTCTGGAAATCGATTCTATTATCACGTGAAGCGCTCGACAGTCTGAAATTCTCACTGAAGATGGGGTTGCTCAGCTCAGTGGGAACCGTTTTGGTTGCATTCCCGCTGGCACTGTTTTTCAGAAAGGCGGGAGCAGGAAAAGGACTGTTAGGATCAATCATCAAGATTCCGCTATTCATTCCCGCTCTGGTTGCCGCTTTCTTAATCCTTAATCTCATTTCCTATCATGGCCTGATCAATACCGTCCTCATGCGTCTTGGGCTTATCAGCGAACCCAAACGGATGCTGAACGATAGTTTCGGATGGGGTGTGGTCACCATTCAGGTATGGAAAAATCTTCCATTTGTGCTCCTTATTCTCATGAGTGCCATTTCATCGATCCGGGATGATACGATCGATGCGGCACGCAACCTGGGAGCCGGATACTGGTCGATTCTTTTCAGAATCTATATCCCATTAGCCATGCCCGGAATTCTGGTCGCTATGATCCTGATGTTCATCAAGGCATTTGGAGACTTCCCCATTACCAGCGTTGCAGGACCGATCTATCCTGCCTCAGTCGCTATGAGGATGCAGACTATGGCCCACATTTTCCAGGAATGGAATCAGGCAGCGGTATTAGGAGTGATTATCATCGTCACGACATTCTTTGTCGTTTGGGCTTATTCACGATTTGCAGAACTGGTACAGGGGGATAATTGAGATGAAAAAACAATCTGCTCCATTACCCCTCCATCTGATTCAGAAACGAAGAAAAAATCGATTTTACCTGGGGCTTACCGCCTTTTTTGTGATTGTACAGTTATTATGGGTCGGTATTCCCATATTGATGGCCGTGATGTGGTCTTTGGTAAATCCCAATGATTCCTGGTCCTACCCGAATATTTTTCCCCCATCATTCTCGCTCGAACAGTGGCGTTATGTATTTAGCTATACCAATATCGGCAGAGCCTTGAGGACGAGTTATACGGTGGCGCCGCTTGCTGTCATCCTCTCATTTCTTCTCTCACTACCGACTAGTTATATTCTTGGACGAAAGAATATTCCCGGTAAAAAAGTCTTCATGCTTGTAGTGCTGCTTCCCATGATCATGCCGGGCATGGTGGTTGCACTCTTTCTCAGCAGGGTCTTTTCTCTGCTCGGTCTGAGTCAGAGATTCTTTGGGTTGGTCGTTGCCCATACCCTCATGAGTATGCCCTATATGATCAGGGTTATGACTACCAGTTTTGCCGCAATTCCTCAGGATGTCATTGATGCTGCAGAAAATCTGGGTGCCTCAACGTATGTAAAAATCAAAGATATATTTCTTCCGATGATCCGGCCGGGATTACTTGCAGGAATGATCTTTGCCTTCACTACTAGCATCGAGGAGTTTAATCTCACGTTCATTATCGGTACACCGACTTTTGAGACTATTCCGACGATTCTCTATTCTTTTATGGGGTATAACTTCATTAGAACTAATGCAGCCGTGGTTTCTCTTCTGATGATGACCCCGAATATTATCATGCTGTTTCTTGTCGAGCGATTCCTCAAGAGTGATTATCTTTCGGCTTCGCTCGGGAAGATGTAATTTATCACGCAAAACAAGGAGGTTCTGCGTATGAAAAAAATCGTAGTATTCGCATTGGTGTTGCTGCTCTCCCTTTCCATGGGATTCGCAGCGGGGGCAAGAGATCAGGGACCGAGCGTGGAGATTGATCTCCAGAATGCAAGTTGGGAGGAAATTGTTGAAGCAGCAAAAGCTGATGGTGAAGTCACCTTCTACGGTTGGTATTTCCCTGACTATTTCAGAGAAGCTGCCAACGATTTTGAAGAAAAGTATGACATCAAAGTCAACTTGATCATCGGAGACCAGACGGCCAACTTCAATAAAGCTATCAGTGAAAAAGACATGGAAAAAGGAACCATTGATGCAATGATCGTCGGTGGCCAGTGGGTCAAGACCACCATGGATCTCGATCTCTTCTGGGGACCGATCAAGCATCTAATTCCTGAAGCTGATATGCTCGCTCCTTCTCTCTGGGAGGTACAGGAGGGAGTGTTGACTAAGGGATATCTTGCACCGTTCCACCGCAACCAGACCGGTATCCTCTACGATCCACAGCGCGTTTCCAACCCACCACAGACCTGGGAGGATTTGGAAGCATGGATTGATGCCAATCCGAAAAAATTCGGTTTCAATGATCCTTCCAAGGGTGGCTCCGGACAATCATTTGTCCATACGATGATCAAGGAAACCACTGGCGGTCTGGAAAAATATGTGGGTGACACCGAGGTGGATCCTGCTAAAGTTGCCAATTGGAATCTTGCCTGGGAATGGGCTAATTCACGCAAGGATAAGCTCACCTTCACCGTATCGAACAATGACTCCATTATCCGGCTCAATGATGGTGAAATCGCCATGACCTTTGCATGGGATGACAATGTGAAAGATATGATAAACAAGGGAAATCTTTTCTCCCGTGCTCGTATGTATATCCCAACAATGGGTGCTGCAGGCGGTGGTGATACCATGGGCGTATTGAAGAATTCTCCACGGAAGGCGGCTGCGCTCCTGTTCATTGCTCACATCACCAGTCCGGAACAGCAGCTGAAAAAGTATGAGATGCTCGGAGCCTATCCTGCACGTATTGACATCGAAATTGGCGATACACTCCTGACCGAAAAGGATCGGGCAGACAATGCTTTGGCATGGTTCCCGGCTCCTTACAAGGATTATATGATCAGTGAATTCGTTAAGAACGTACTGATGCGCTAGCGCTTGTTTTCACACCTGCAGGCCGGATTCATAAGAATCCGGTCTGTTTTGACTCTGGGGGAAGCCATGATTTCATCATCCATTATGCAAAAAGTGTTTTTTCAGGCTCATCGAGGAACTGTTGATGAGGGAAAGGAGAACACGCTTGCCGCTTTTATCCATGCATGGCAGTTTCCCCAGGCCATCGTAGAGACCGATGTCCGTCAGCTTGCTGACGGGACGCTCATCTGTCTGCATGATCAGACACTCAGACGAGTCTGTTCTTCATTCACTCCCCTACTTGATACCCCGATTGAATCACTGTCATGGGAAGAAATCAGATACATCGACCTCGGGAAAGGCCACCACATACCGTTGCTCTCTTCCGTGCTGGAAATCATGGCCCGCAACCCGAATCTGCGTCTGTACCTGGAAATCAAAGATGCCAACCTCACCGATGTACTTGATCTACTCAGTGCGTACCAGGTGACTCATCGGATCCTATTTGTCCACGAACAGCAGGAATTTCTTCAGCAGGTCCACAAGCTCTTGCCGGAAAATGAAAAGATGACCTGGTGCTCGGGATCCTCCAGCCAAATCAGGGCGCATTTTGAGCTATTGCATCGGACACAGTTTTCCTCACTTACGCAAGTACAGTTACATTACCCATTTCAGGGAAGTGACCGGCTCACCGAAGATTTTCTCGATTATGCTATCCACTGTACCGAATCAGCGGGCGTAACCCTTCAGATCTGCCCGATAGGAGCAACCGCACAAGAGATCTCCTATCTCATACAGAAAGGAATACGGTGGTTTGTCACCAATGCTCCACAGCAGTTTATCCAAATGCTCGAACAGTCGTTACTTCTGTGATGCAATAATATGTTCTCTTACCCGCTTTTGTATTGCCGCATTGAACGGGGTAAAATCCTCGTAGGTGTACTCGCAGATATACAGTCCACGATAATCGGTAAATCGAGCCAGGACATCATCGAACGGAATTTTCCCAAAAAGGGGAGGAAGATGGATGTCTCCTTTTCCCATCTCCCGGCGCCAACTCATCATCATACCATCGTAGGTCGGCCTGTCGGTAATTCTCAGTTCTTCAAATGTTCCGGTGTTATCATTCAGATGCAGGTGCCCAAGATAGGGTGCCATGAGCGAAATGGTATCAAGGAAGTCAAAATGGAAATAGTGAGCTGCAAGGAATGCATGACCAACATCTAAAGTCAATTTGACATGGGGATGATTGATTTGCTGCACAAATTCTACCACGGGCTCTATCAATTCCACCTCGATGTTCTCGACACAAAGCATGATCCCGTACTTTCCCGCAAGATCAGCTACCCATCGATGCGCATCAAGAAAGTATTTTTCCACCTGTTGATTTTGACTTTGTACTTCATAGTGAAGCACCAGTACTTTCATATCAAGCTGTCTGCAGATCTCTATAGATGAAGCAAGTACGTTACGATGCAGTTCTCGGCGAGGCAGATCCCTCAGGTCCAAGCCTCTTCCGATATGAGCGGTATAAAAGAGCTGATGCTTCTCTAAAACAGATTTCACCACATCAACCCACATTTGACAGAGTTCTCCACCGATAATCATGGGAAAGCTCTCAATATTGATCTCCACCCCATCGAAGCCTTCTGAGGCAATCTTTGCCAGCGTTTCATCCAATAGATCAAAACTTGGTATCTTAGGGAGATTGACTCCCACCAGCGGCCATGCCATAACCCCTCCTATGTGCACTGAGTGCAACATCTGTACGTACTGTATCACTAGTAGAATCGCTATCATAGATATCTTTACCAGTTTTTCCATCCAGAACGTCACTTTCTGTTTTGCCTATCTTACCAGAGCGTCCTATCCCTGCTCGTATCCCGTTCCGACTAGCAATATCACCTTCTCATCTGTATATTTATTCCATTATTATGCAGGTAATACTTTCCAAAACTGATAAAACATCCTATCATGCCTAAAACATTACAAGTGGAGAATCCACTACAAACAAAAGAGGTGAACAGATGAAGAAACTGTTACTTATGATTGCCCTCTCCTGCATTGCGCTCTCAATGCTTGGAGCAGCTGGGGTGCAGGAAGCTGCCGGTGTTGATAATTCACTGGAAAAAGTGCTCGAAAAGGGTGTGTTCGTACTTGGTCTTGACGACTCATTCCCACCCATGGGATATCGTAATGAAGACAACGAGATCGTCGGATTCGATATCGATCTTGCCCGTGAAGTCACTCGCCGCATGGGAGTTGAGCTCAAGCTTCAGCCAATCGACTGGAACGCAAAAGAGCAGGAGCTCAATACTGGTAATATCGACTGTATCTGGAATGGATTTTCTATTACTGAGGAACGGAGAGAAATGATCAATTTCTCTGATCCGTATGTCAACAACGCTCAGGTGGCAGTGGTACGGGCAGACAGCCCGGTGAGTTCTCTCTCTGACCTTGCAGGAAAGAAAGTGGGAATTCAGGCAGGTTCAACTGCTTCTGATGCGGTATATGGAAATGTCGAATTCGCAGAATCCCTTGCTGAAATCGTTGAAGTACGTGATAACCTCACGGCCCTGATGGACCTGGAGATTGGCGGTGTGGATGCAGTTGTTCTTGATCTGTTTGTTGCAAATGACAATATTCAGAGAAGCGGAAAAGATTTCGTCATCCTCGATGAAGAACTTTCTTCTGAAGAGTATGGTGTTGGATTCCGTAAGGGTGATCAGGCTCTCAGAGATGAGGTTCAGCGCCACCTGAATGAAATGGCTGAAGATGGGACTCTGGCTAAGATCTCAACCGATTGGTTCCAGGGCGATATCACCGTCGTAGGAAAATAAGGATTTTTTGAGATGGCAAAACTGTTGATGCTGATGCTCGAGGGAACACTCACTTCGCTTCGTATATTCTTTCTTACCCTCATGTTTGCCCTGCCGCTGGGACTTGTCGTGGCAAAGGGGCGGATGAGCCGGCATCGCATCATCAGTTCTATCGTAAATGGATATATCATGATCATGCGCGGGACTCCGCTGATTCTTCAGTTGATATTCGTTTACTTTGCACCGTATTACATATTTGGAGCCTCCACTGATCGGTTCACTGCAGTGATCATCGCCTATGCGATCAACTATGCTGCCTATTTTGCTGAAATTTATCGTGGAGGCATCCAGAGTATCCCAGACGGGCAGCTGGAGGCTGCATCGGTCCTCGGTTTTACGAAATTCCATACGTTTACCCACATTGTCATGCCGCAGGTGGTAAAACGGATCATGCCCGCAATGGGAAATGAAGTGATCACCCTTGTAAAGGATACAGCCCTTGCCCAGACAATCGGTGTTGCAGAATTGTTTCGCGTTGCGCAGAATGCTGCTGCCCGAGAATTTTCCACCATGCCGATCTTCTTTGCCGGGGTGTTCTATTTCGTAATGAATGCAATAGTCTCCAAATCATTCGATTTCATAGAACGAAAACTCGATTACTACCGATAGAGAGGGTATTCATGGCTGTCATAACCGTTTCACAGGTAAAAAAATCATTTTCTACACTCGAGGTGCTCAAGGATATATCCTTCTCACTATCTTCAGGAGAAGTACTTTCTATTATCGGGCCCTCGGGATCCGGAAAATCAACGTTGCTCAGATGTATCACCAATCTTGAAACGGTCGACAGTGGAACGATCACCATCGGAGGGGATTCTCTGGTGACCACCGGAAGCGATGGTACTGCCGTTTATGCAGATCATGCAACGATTGCACGGATCAGATTACGGGTCGGATTAGTATTCCAGAACTTCAATCTGTTCCCCCACTTCTCTGTGATGAGAAACCTTACTGAAGCCCAGGTACATGTACTGAAAACATCCAAGCAGGAGGCGCAGGAACGATCCTATGAGTTGCTGGGCAAAATGGGACTGAAGGATAAAGCTTCCGCCTACCCCTATCAACTGTCTGGAGGACAGCAGCAACGCGTATCTATTGCCCGAGCGCTTGCTCTTCGACCGCAGGTACTCTGCTTCGATGAACCGACAAGTGCACTTGATCCGGAGCTCACCGGAGAAATTCTTGCAGTAATTAAAGAACTTGCTTCAGAGCATATGACCATGATGGTGGTAACACACGAAATGGCCTTTGCCCGCGATATTTCCAACCGGGTCATCTTTATGGATGAGGGATTGATCGTGGAAGAGGGTACTCCTGAGGAGGTCTTCTCCCTCACGCAGAATGACCGGACAAGACGGTTCCTCAGCCGGTTCAGTACCTGATCATCCCTCCCCTAGCCGTATCCGCTTCGGGATACACCGGCTTTCCATCGACCATAACAAACTTAATCTCTGCTTTTTGCATAAGAATGATATCTGCAAGGTATCCCACCGCAATTTTTCCACGATCGCTCAATTGTAGTCGTTCTGCAGGTATCGACGTCATCCGCCGAATCATCTTTTCAATAGGCAGTACTCGATACTTGGAAAACAGATGCTGCACTGCTTCAGATGAACGCGGATGAAGTATTGCAGTACTATACAGAGCATCAGTGCCAAAACAGCTCAACGGATGCGACAGTATCAATTTTACCGAATCGTCCGACTGAGTAACATCGGTCATCAAGGCGGTTTCGGGAAGTTTTGCTAATACATCACAGAGAACATCACAGGGATCTGCTGCATCACGTGTTGCAAGCTCTGCAAGAGTGTATCCATTTAGGGTTTCTTGACCCTCCACATGGAGGATCGTAATGGCATTCCATCCACAAAGCTCTACGATACTATCCCATCCGTCAGGATGGAGTATCTTGGATCGGATATCCTCACGATTTTGGGAATCGGCAAGAGCCGAAGCCAGTGATTGCCGGGGAAGCTGCAGATACTCAGGGGGAAGCAGACTGTAAAGGGAGGTGGATCCATAGGTATACGGATACTGATCAAACCCCACACGCAGACCCTGTTTTTCATACGATTCTATCAGTTCAAGCAGTTGTGGAACCTTCTGTTGGTTCTTCGTACCAATAGCTTTCAGATGTGAGAGCTCAACTCGTACGCCCGTTTCTATCGCGAGATCAAGCACTTCCCGAAGCGAATTTTCCACTTCATTACCTTCGCATCGGTGATGCACCGCAAATAGCCGATCATACTGCGCAGTAACCTGTAATAACGATACCAATTCCCTGCGATCTGCAAAGAAGCAGGGAGCATAATACAATCCGGTGGAAAATCCTGCGGCTCCTTGTTCGTAGGACTGTTGTAATAAAGCACACATCTGCTCAATTTCCTGCGCATGAGCACGCCGATTTGCGCCATTTCGCAATACAGCTATGCGTAATGGAGCATGTGATTGCAGTCCGACCAGGTGCGTATATACTCCCGATGTGTCAACGGTATCTGCATACGAAGAAAAATCATGCCAAAGCCACGGGTGATCATATATTCCCAGGATATCTGCGGCAGCATCGGCAAGAGCCTGTTTTGCCTGCGTATCTGAGGGAACCGGATACACTCCCATGCCGCAGTTTCCGATCACTTCGGTGGTAATACCCTGGGCAATTTTTTCCGACATGCCCGAACCCCGTAATACATGCAGGTCACTATGTGCGTGCATATCGATAAAACCCGGAGAGAGGAGCATCCCTCTCCCATCAATTTCAGTATCACCGATGATGTGTTTCTGTTCAGGCCCGACGTAGGTGATCAGGTGATCAGTTACTGCCACCATTCCGGCAAAGCAGGGAGCACCGGTACCATCGGCTATTAAGACATGATGAAATACATAGGAGGCACGCATGATCCTATCATAGGCTTTTGTCGGCACAAGGAAAAGAGCTTATGCAGTTCATTAATCATCTCCATTTGTGTATACTGGATGCGATAGGAGTGATGCCGTGGAAATGTATGATGTGGTGATAGTAGGATCGGGACCTGCTGGCATGGGGGCCGCTTTTGAGCTTGCACAGAAACGACCGGATCTGTCGATTCTCATGCTTGATCAGGAACGTTTTTCCACTGGTGGTATGCGTAACGATTGTAAGATGAATTTTACCTACCCTATCGGATTCCCTGAAGAGTATTGGACTCGGGAACAGGCCGATACATACATGGATGGGGTAAAACAGTTTCTCAAACCCGACATCATGGATAAGAGTAATATTGCCATCTACCAGAAACGGGCACAGCGTCTCGGGTGCCGACTTCTCGAAATCCAGCAATCACATCTGGGAACTGATGGAGGGCTGCTCCTCATCAAACGATTTCTTGCAGAACTCAACACATTACAGGTACATCTGGCTTTGGGTGAGACTATGCTGTCGGTAGATGGTGAGCGTAAGTATGTCGTTACTGATAAACGGGACATCGGTTATCGATCTCTGCTCATAGCCCCGGGCAGACGTGGTTTTCATTTTCTGCAAATGATGATGCAAAGCCTCGGAGTCCCGTTCATCGACAACATTGTAGATATCGGCATCCGAGTAGAGACTCGTATAGAACACTATCCTATTGTACGCGACTACTACGATCCGAAATTCTATTTTCCCGAGAAAGTACGTACTTTCTGTACTAACAGCGGTGATGCTCATGTGGTGAAGGAAAAGTATACGAGTGCTCGAGGAGATACCTGGTATTCAGTAAATGGACACGCATATTCAGCTGAAAGACATGAGGCAAACGGCCTGGTTAACTTCGCTATCCTGAAAACAGTAAAGTTCACTGCACCGCTTGCAAGTGGACAAGCTTATGCCGAAAATCTGGGGATGCAGGCAGCACTCATGGGTGGTGGAAGACCGTTGATGCAGAGAGTCGGTGATTTCCGACTCAACTCCCGTAGCAAAGAAAACAGCTTCAATACCGATTTATATGATTTCAAGCCGAGTCTGAAAGATTGTTGTCCCGGCGATATTTCACTCGCTATGCCGGCAAAGATCATGCGGGTGATCTGGAAAGCCATGAAGCATCTCGATACGATCGTACCGGGAGTACTCCATCCCTCTACCATCATGTATTATCCGGAAATAAAGCTTTATGCGAATAAACCGGTCTTTCAGGATGAGTTCTTCAGGGTCACCGACTCGGTGTACTTGGCAGGAGATGGAGCGGGAACCAGTAGAGGAATCACGGCTGCATGGGCAAGCGGCATGCGTTCAGCTCAAGGGATGATGGAACATCTATAAGCTCTACATCAAGGGACTGAATAATTTCAGCACGTCCCGTGCAAAGCGGACTGGATACGGCTGCCGTTCTTCGTCCGTCAGAGTGATTTCTGTGCAGAGATCCAGCGTTTTAGCGATATCATTGCGTACATCATGGGCAACCGATGAGCCAAAGAAGATCACCCCGCACTCAAAGTGCATATAGAAACTTCGATAATCCATATTGGTAGTTCCCACGATGGACACCTCGTCATCCGAGACAAACATTTTGGCATGCATGAATCCGGGGGTGTATTCATAAATCTTCACCCCAACTTCCAGAAGTGAACGATAGTGAGATCGGGTCACCGGGTGGACATACCATTTATCGGGATGTCGGGGAGTAATAATGCGTACATCTATACCGCTTTGTGCTGCGATGCTTAACGCAGCACTCATCTGCGTGTCAATGATCAGATATGGAGTAGTAATCCATACATATCGCCGCGCATGATTGATAATCTGGATATACGCATTCTCTGAGATATTCTCCCCATCAAGAGGACTATCACCGAAGGGTTGGATAAACCCGTCAGATACTCCCCGTATAGTAGGGACAAAATCGGTAAGATCAATATCCTCTTCTGTGGTGAACATCCACTGCTGAAAAAACATCAGGGTTAGATTCCATACCGCATCACCGCGTAACATAACCGTGGTATCTTTCCAGTGTCCATATCGGATTTTTCGATTGATGTACTCATCAGCAAAGTTAATCCCCCCGGTAAAACCAACATTCCCATCAATGACAAGCAGCTTTCGGTGATCACGATAGTTCAATTTTGCATTTAAGTGGGGTTTGATACGGTTGAATACTCCAACTTTAAATCCCATATCCTGCAAGGTCTGTTCGTATCGGGAAGGGAGTGTCTGTATACTACCCAAATCATCATACATCAGTCGAACCACAACTCCCTGATCAATCTTTCTACGGAGCACATGTAACATGGTTGACCACATCTCCCCATCCTCAATGATGAAATATTCGAGGAGTATGAATCGTTTGGCTTGCTCCACTTCGGCAAGAATTGCTGAAAAGGCATCTTCACCTAATGGGAAATAGGTTACTTCAGTATGATCCCATGCCGGGGCTCCTGTGAGATTCATTATATAATTCGATTGTCGGAGAAAATGTGGTGCATACGCACCGAGGGCCTCCCAAACCGAAGGGTCGGGCTCTGGCAATACAGCTCGCATCTCCTTTTCATAGTGTTCCTGGTATTTTGCCATTTGTCGTGCAACTCGTCTCCCTACCCGTTTATTACCAAATAAAACATAGAACGGAACACCAAAGACGGGGGCTACAAGAATTACCAGAATCCAGGAAATTTTAAAAACTGGATGGTCATCACGACTGACAATAAAAAATACGCTTAAAAAGGCAAGCGTATAGGCGATGGGGATATAGTATGGGCTGATGCTCATGAAGTTGAGTATGAGCCAAACAATCAGGGCAAGTTGCACTGCGAGTAATGCGATAAAGGTAAACAGTCTCCCAGTAAGGAGTTTGAGAAACTTTTTCATTTACTACCGTTTCGGTCCTCGATCATCTTCATCTTCGTAGTCATCATCAAATAATTCCGATTCCACAGGAGAAAATTCTTCCGGATTCACTACCACTTCCGGATCATCTTCATCCGCAAAATCCTCGTCATCAAGTTCGATATTCGGTTCAATATCATCGTCATCATCTACATCCGTATTCGGACTGCTGTCATCGAATAGGTCCTGGTCATACAATACTTCAGCTAGTTCATTCGACTCATCATCCGACAACGCATATTGAGGATCACGTTCAATTTCCTCCATCAACTGCTGTATCATAACTTTTGATACAGTCGCGGTATTAAAAAAATCTTTCTCTGATGCCTGCAGTAACATGTCATGGGCTTTACGTATGCTTCCCATTGCACGATAGGCCAAAGCAGCGTGCACAAAAGCTTCTGGAAACTTCGGTTGTTCCCGAGTGATCAGAGTGTCGTACAGTTCTTCAGCTGCTTCATAATCTCCTGTCTTTATCAGGTAGAGTCCTTGGTTATCTGAAAGGCCCGGGCTTGCAGGAATCTCATCTGCGATATCGTCAAGCAGGTCTTTTGCCTCTTCCAATCGATCGGCATCTAGCAGGTAGGTACTTAGATTGATGAGCAGACTCATATCACGCCGTCCGTCCTGATAAAGTTCCTGCAACTGTTCAATAGCTAAGGACTTCTCCCCGGTTGTCCACAGAGCCATCGTTCGTGATATCCGGGCACTGACGATAATTTCTCCATCCGGTTGACGTTTAGCCCGTTCTTTTTCTAATACTGAATCGTAGATGTCGAGCGCAACGGAGGGATCCCCCCGCTGCACAAATAGATTGCCAAGCATCACCGTATACTGTGCGGTAATACCGGCTTTCCAGGCTCGGCGATAGTATTCCCATGCTTTTTGTGCGCCGGAGCCCTGAGAACCAAGGATACGTGAACCAAGGGCTACATAGATGTATCCCCGTTTCACATACACAGCCAGCGCCATGGCGATACCGATGAGAAGGAATTTTACTGATTGTTCAACTGGCAGCAACAGGATACCGACAACTGCTGCAAGAAGCACCAGTAATGTAGGATTCTTCATGACAAGCCTCCGCAATGATGTGATAATATCATGCCATATTTCAGGTATGAATACCACCCGTGTTGATATTGCCATCGGAAGGGATCATCGGTACAGTACACATATGGAAAGAAAACCACTGCTTCTGCACTGCTGTTGCGGGCCCTGTTCAACGAGTTCTATCGAACGACTTCAATCGATGGGTTTTGAACCGGTGTTGTTTTTTGGAAATAGCAATATCTTTCCGGAATCAGAGGCTCTCAACCGGTATGCTGCGCTTCAAGAGGTTGCCGACCATTATGCATTGAAGTTGATTCACCATATGTATGATCATACAAGTTGGCTTGCACAGATTCGTGGACATGAAGGCGATCCGGAACAGGGAGAACGTTGCCGCTTATGTTTTGATTACAATTTACGGGAAGCGGCAGAGGAAGCGCATCGACAGAATATTCAATACTTTACTACCACCCTCACGGTGAGTCCCCATAAACAATCTCCGGTGATTTTTACCCTTGGACAGCAGTGGGATGAATTTGTCGCCGTTGATTTTAAGAAAAAAGATGGATACAAACGAAGTATTGAGCTTTCAAAAAAGTGGGATCTGTACCGACAAGACTACTGTGGGTGTGAATTTTCATTGCGAGATCGAAACCAGAGGCGTTCAGCCAAGCAGCAGCAGACTCCCGGCCATGACCGCCATCCCTCCGATAACTCCGTAGATAGCTAGATGGTGTTCGCCATACCGCTCTGCAGTAGGAAGAAGTTCATCGAAGGAAATATAGACCATGATTCCTGCAGTTGATGCCAGAACAAACCCCAGCATGATATCGGTGTTTGATACAGAAAAAAGCAACAGGCCGAGAAAAGCCCCAAGCATCTCGGACAATCCGGAAAGGAGTGCCACCATGAGACTTTTTATCCGGTTTCCTGTAGCAAAATAGATGGGTACCGCCACAGCTATTCCCTCGGGTATGTTATGTATGGCAATGGCTATAGCTATGCTGATTCCAATTTGCGGATCTGCCATGTAACTCGTGAAGGTAGCCAGTCCCTCGGGAAGATTATGGATGCCGATAGCCAGTGCGGAAAAGATCCCGGTCCTGAGCAGGTGGGTATCAGTACAGCTGCCAGTTTCGTTGACCAGCGAAATCACGTCAGGTATTTCATGGGGATTATCCCGGGAGGGAACAAATTTATCGATGAGACCAATAACGAGTATCCCACAAAAGAATGCAATAATGCTGAACAGTCCGGCCTGTCCCGCAGAATAGTAGGTTCCAAGATAGTGCATCGATTCTGGGAGAATCTCCATGAACGACAGATACACCATAACCCCGGCAGAAAAACCCAATGAGGCACAGAGAAAATGAGAACTCGACCGCTTCTGGAACATGCTGAGCAATCCGCCAATCCCCGTGGAAAGACCAGCAATGAGGGTAAGTAGTAGCGCGGTCAGTACTGTAACCGGATTCATAGTTCAGTACGATACCCAAACAGCACCGCTGTGTCAATCAAAACGGGAAACAGGCACCGCCTTATGTGCTCTTGCGGTGATTAAATCGTAGATTGCGGCGATACTCATTGAGTCGTGAATGATATGTTCAGTCTGGCACTGAATCTGATCAACCACCTGATCGGCACAATAGGGGATGTGATAGGTAGTATAGACGGTTTCGGCAAGTCGGCTCATCAGATTGATGTGAACACCGGCAAATCCGATATGTACAGTTAAAGCTGCAGCTGCTCGACCCGCTATCCGATCATGAAGATAGAGGGAATTGGGATTAATTTTCTGATCACTCAGGTACTGCTCAGCTTCCAACAGTGGATGAAGCCATTTCCCCGTGCTGCTGAAAATCACTTGCTGCTGATCATCAAGCACTTCCAGAGAAAGACCGTCAGGAAGTTTCCGGGTACAGAGCCATGAGGGAAGTGCCATTAGAAACTCCTGCCAAAGTGAAAACCCCAGACTAATGAATCTGATGCTCCATCATATCCGGCAAAGAGGGCTGTCGGCAATGAATTCAGTCCCAATAATGAGATGGTTGTCGAAACTTGTATTCCTGCGGAGACTGCGGAAAAAAGTGCAGTCGGTTCGGTCCATAAGAACTCACCGTATACACCGAGAGAAGAATCCTGGAAAATAAGCAACTCTCCGGCAGTAGGTCTAAAGCTTTCCGGTTGCCAGTTGAACTCGGTTCTCCCCACAATGAGCAGCGGAGAATTTGAGTTGACCGTTGATGATAGTCGGCCTTGAGTGAGCAATGAGGTATCGGCAGTTTTATACCCATCCTCACGATAAAAGGGAACGTCACCTTTTCCGTCAAGCGCATAGCGTCCGGTGTATCCAAGATGCATATTCAGGTCTCTGCCAAGTGGAAAAGTACCGTATGCCCGCGTATGGAGAAAATGCCGGCCCCAGTTGCCTGCCAGCTGCCACCCGCCCTCTGCAAACAACATGAGCCGGGGGCGTTCAGGATGTGCCCATTCCAGAGAAACTCCCGCATGCACTAACATAGCGTCTAACGATACTGAGGGAGACAAATCGTGCTCAAGCTGAATTTTCATCTCTGCATGTAATCGATCTTCACTAAAATTTTGTTTATACGTGATTGCTGCCCGTTGGTACCAGGAGGGAAGGAGTTTATCATCCCCGACTGCAACAAAATCGGCCTCAAGGAGAATGGGTGCAATAGGATTGAACGACAAACTCAGTCCTAATCCCGGATACACATCCATTGGAGCATAGGGTTCCCAGCCCATTCCACCATGCACGGAAAGATTCATCCGCCTAAATCGCATAGAATACATCAGACCGAAAATGGTATCGTCACGTAAATACCAGGGATCCCTTTCATAGGCATAACTGCGCAAACCCAGAAACAGTTGCTGCGAAAAGCGATGTTGCGGTACTCGTCTGTACAGACGATAATTACTCAACACCCGATCTTCCCGGGCTGAAAAATCTGCTCTGAATTGCCGAATATCATAGGTGGTGCCATCAGCTGGAACCAGACGGAGTTCTTCCTCATGTTGCTGTGCTGAGGAATATCCCTCCTGAGCAATTTCATCGATTGCAGCAAAGTCCATAAAGGAGAAATCTTCGACGTTGCAGCGAATCCAGATGGCTTCAGGATGTTCCTGTAACAGCGCCACCCCGCTACGTCGTTTCCCGATATCGATAGAGGTATTGAGAATCGAAAGCGTATTACGAAGGTTTATATCTTTACCTTCATAGAAAGTTGTTGAGACAATTACCGTATCGGTATAAGTGTAGGCAATATCGAGGGGAACTAAGTTAGTGAAGCCGCCATCGATGAGCAAATGCCCCCGATAGGCTACGGGAGGGAAGTATACCGGCAGAGCAAAAGAAGCATCAAACGCAGAAAGCACTGACCCTTCCATAATTCTCACCTGCCGTTTCGTGGCGATATCCTCACTCACGATCATAATGGGAATCGGCAGCTCTTCAAGCTGAATGGTATCTCCAAGGTATGCTGCAACAAGTGAGCTGAAACGAGAAGTGTCGAGGAATCCCCCCATCAATGGCCAGGTGAGATCAAAGAGTTGGGTCGTATCCAGTTGAGAACAAACGGTATAGATCTGTTCCGGTGACAATCCTGCAGCATAAAGAATACCGACCATGGATCCCATGGAGTTGGAAATGATCAGGTCGGGAACAATTCCCTGTTCCTCAAGATATCGTAGCACACCAATATGGGCAAAAGCCCGGGCAGATCCACCAGAAAGTACGAGGGCTACCGGTTCACGTTTGCCCTCGGTTCTTTGCAGAATACGCGTGCGAAAAGAGGCCTCTCCATAAAGGATCGGCACCGTAGATGCCAGAAGATCATTGGAATTGTTCAGCGGGGGATCCTGCGATATCTGTGCACTCAGCACCGCTGTCTGGAAGAAGACTAAGCACACGAGGAACACTAACATTGTCTTCGATGACCGCTTCATCAACCCCTCCGATGGTAATTAAACACCTTTAGCACCTCATAGTATCTCAAATCATCGGCACTGACAACAATTGCATCAATCCAATTGCTGGTGGAGTACGTGAGTGAGTATTGCAACGGCCTCTTCAGCTTCATCTGCAGTTAACGTCAGCGGAGGAACAAATCGGAGCACTTCAGGTCCTGCATTTGCGAGGATGAGTCCTTCTTTCATGCATTGTTCCAATATCGGGCGAACCGGAATCGACATTTGGACTCCAAGCATCAAACCGGCTCCACGAATTTCCAGTATCTGCGGAAACTGTTGCCGAAGGGCTTCCAATGAGGATCGAAGGGCTGCAGATACAGTATTGACCTGCCTGAGCAATGATCCTTCAGCAAGTCTTTTCAGCACATGCGAGGAAGCTGCAGTTGCTAACAGATTCCCCCCGAAGGTAGCCGCATGATCTCCCGGTTGCAGCACGGATGAAGCTTTGCCGGAGGTCACTACGGCCCCGATGGGAACCCCTCCACCAAGTGCTTTAGCCAGGGTCATCACATCGGGTTGTACGTGATATTTCTGCCAGGCAAAGGGATAGCCAGTCCGTCCCATTCCACACTGTACTTCATCAAAAACAAGCAGAATATCGTGTTGATCACAGAGATCACGAACCTGCTTCAGATATGTTTCATCTGCAGGAATCACTCCCCCTTCGCCCTGCACCGGTTCGATAAAAATCGCACAGGTATGATCGGTAACCTGCGCGCGTAACGCATCGAAATCATTGAATGGTACGTATGAAAAACCCGGCACTAGGGGGTGAAAGGCCTGTTGATACTTCAACTGTCCTGTTGCGGTCATCGATCCGTAGGTTCTTCCGTGAAACGATTGCTTCATCGTGATAATATCGGTGTGATGCGGATCTTTACTGCTTCCGTATTTTCTCACCAATTTCAGAGCCCCTTCGTTTGCTTCAGTACCACTGTTGCAGAAGAATACGCGTTCCATGCCGCTGAGTTTCACAAGTTGCTCAGCAGCTTCTACGGCATACTCATTCCAGTAGAGATTTGAACAGTGAAGCAGGCCTTTATCCACTACCTGATGCAATGCTTCGGTCAACCCTGTATCGTGATACCCCAGAACGTTCACGGCGATACCGGCTACCATATCCAGGTACCGATTACCCTGATTGTCAAAGACATATCGTCCCTCGCCACCAGTGAGCACCAGGGGAAACTGTGCATAGGTCTCCATAAAGACTGATTTTCCACGCTCAATTGTCGTCTGCATATGTATCCTCCGTACTCTCAGCGAGTCATCATCGTTCCCACACCGGCATTGGTAAATATTTCCAGCAATAATGAGTGAGGAAGTCTTCCATCAAGTATGTGGACACTGCTCACCCCCTGTCGTATTCCGTCCATGCAGCATTGTGCTTTGGGAATCATTCCGCCGCAGATGGTTCCGTCCTCAATATACCGTTCGGCATCCTTAAGGGTCAGTTGCCGCAAAATAGTTGAAGGGTCATCCTTATCTTTGAGAATTCCTTCAACATCGGTGAGAAATACCAGCTTCTGAGCGCCAAGGGCCCCCGCTATAGCACTTGCTGCATAATCAGCATTGATATTGTAGGTGTTTCCGGAAAAGTCTGTCCCGACCGGTGCAACTACCGGAACAAAGTCGCTTGCCATCAATGAATCAAGCAATGCGGTATTGACGCGAACGACTTCTCCTACATAACCGAGATCCTTTCCTTGCATCAGTTTCTTCTTTGCAACGAGAGTATCTCCATCTTTTCCGTTGATACCGACAGCCTGTATACCCTGCCCCTGCAAATGCTGGACAAGGTCTTTTGAAATGGATCCTGACAGCACCATCTCTGCAATATGTGCGGTCTCCGCATCCGTAACGCGCAATCCATCGAGAAACAGCGTGTCCTTACCCATTTTCTGCAGCATAGCAGTAATGGAATTCCCCCCACCGTGTACCACAACCGGACGTAATCCGATCATCTTCATCATGGCAATATCTTGGATCACCGATTTTTTGATCTCTTCATCGATCATGGCGCTTCCACCATACTTGATCACTACCGTGCTTCCGGCAAATCTCCGTATGTAGGGTAATGCTTCGATGAGTACACTGGCTTTTTCAATCTCTTTTTTCATAGTCAACTTCGATAATCTCCATTAATGCGTACGTAATCGTAGGAGAGATCACACCCCCATGCAGTGGCTTCTCCTTCTCCATCTCCCACGACAGCTGAAACGAGTATCACCTTTTCCTGCAAAATGGCTTTTGCCAAATCCTCATCAAATTGAATCGGAACGCCATCCTGTATTACTGCAATCATACCGCGCTCACTCGCATAGGTAATCGAAACATGTTCAGGATCGAACTGGGCACCCGAATACCCCATTGCACACAGCATCCGACCCCAGTTTGCATCCGATCCGAAGAAAGCTGTCTTAACCAGACTGCTCGAGATAGCGCTCCGAGCCATCAGGCGAGCGTCCTGTTTTGTAGGTGCCCCGGTAACAGTCATTTCAATAAACTTGCCGGCACCTTCACCATCCCGTACGATCATCTTTGCCAGTTCTGTATGCACATACCGAAACGCCTCTTCAAACACATGAGCATCGTCGGTACCGTGTACCAAAGTGGGCATGTGTGTTGCACCATTGGCAAAGACAAGCACCGTGTCATTGGTACTCGTGTCCCCATCAACGGATATCATATTGTATGAATCGACTACGGTCTCCCCAAGCAGTGATTGCAGATATGCCGGGGTTGCACTGGCATCAGTAGTAATAAACGAGAGCATCGTGGCCATGTTCGGGTGAATCATACCTGAACCTTTCGCCATACCTGCTATGCGTACCGGCTTGCCACTCAGTTCTATCTCCACCGAAATCGTCTTTGCAAAGGTGTCGGTGGTCAGAATTGCCTGGGCAGCGTCGGATGCAGCCTCAGGTGAATGATCGAGATTACTGAAACAGGTATCAATCCCTGATAATATCGTATCCATGGGGAGCGGAACCCCGATCACTCCAGTAGAGCATACCAGTACTTCTTGAGCTGAAAAATCACCGTGAGATGCGACACGCTCTGCCATGGCTACAACATCACGCTCGCCCTGTTCACCGGTGCAGGCATTAGCAACTCCGCTGTTCACCACAAGGGCACGAACCGGTTTCTCCGCTTGTACAATTGTCTGATCCCACCGCACAGGCGCAGCTTTTACGACATTGGTAGTAAACACCCCGGCAACTGCCGCAGGATACTCTGATACCAGTACCGTCAAATCTTTTCTCCGCTTCTTGATACCTGCTGCCACTGTACCAGCTGAAAATCCTTTCGGTGCGGTGATACCGCCTTCAATGTGTTTCATACCTACTCCTACAGAGGGAATGCTGGAAGCTCATCCAGCCCCATATATTCATCCAGACCAAAGACAATGTTCATATTCTGTACGGCTTGCCCGGCAGCCCCTTTTACCAGATTATCTATGGCTCCGCAGGCAACAATCCGGTTTGTCCGCTCATCAACAGTGAAACCGATATCACAGTAATTAGAGCCTTTCACCCAGCGTGTCTCAGGGAATTTACCATACGGCAATACACGGATAAAGTGCTCTTCTTTATACCATGATGCATACGCTGCAAGAATTGCATCCTTTGTCGCACCCGGTACCAGAGAAGCGTAGGTTGTTGCAAGAATACCGCGATTCATCGGCACGAGATGGGGAGTGAAAGAGACGGTAATTCCCTTCATCTCTTTTCCCTTTGTATATGCCAGCGACAACTGCTGCTCAACTTCAGGGGTATGTCGATGGGTTGCCACACCGTATGCTTTCAGCGATTCATTGGTTTCACAGAACAGGGACCCCAGTTTCTCAGATCGTCCGGCACCTGAAACTCCCGATTTTGCATCAATAATAATGGTCTCAGGCTGAATCAGGCCTTCTGCAAGCAACGGGTGCAAGGTCAAAATAGAACAGGTGGTATAACAGCCGGGATTGGCAATGAGACGGGAAGTGCTGACTTCTTTCCGGGAAAACTCACTCAACCCATATACAGCGGTATCAAGCAATGCCAGATTACCATGGACCGTATGATACCAATCGGCATAGAGGTGAGCATCCTTAAGACGGAAGTCAGCACCAAGATCAATTACCACACACTTTTCAAGCACTTCAGGTGTTACCTGATGGGATGCAATACCATGAGGGAGGGAGACAAAGACCACATCGCAATGCTCAGCGAACTGAGCGATATCCGATTCATGACACGGTAGCTCATAGATCTTGCGGAAATTCGGATATACTTCGTCATAGCGAGTTCCCACATAACTGTGTGATCCTGCAAGTATCCGATCCACCTGTGGATGCCGACACAACAGCCGCATCAACTCAGCACCTGCATATCCTGTAGCTCCTACAACACCAACTGTCAACATAACCGCTCCTTTGTCAGTCTTACCCTTATATTTGTATATATATTCAATTTAGAATTTTGTATAGGGGTTTTATTGTATATTTATGCAAAAATATTATCAATTTGGCTCCTTCTCCCTGTGAAAATACCGAAAACTCGTTCTCCACAGAATACCATACCTGTTGATTGCAAATGCAACAGAATAAAAAAGCTGAATATGGTATACTCTGACCTACTATGACCATGAGAAGAACAGACCGACAACAGTCGGAAGAATTTGCACGAAACATACTGCAGTTCGCCTCATATGGCGTACTCTCTTTAACCGATCATGCAGCCCAACCGTATGCAATTCCTATGTCATTTGCCCTGGTAGGTCAAACCATCTATCTGCATTCGGCAACAGAAGGATCGAAATTACGTATCCTTGCAGAAAATCCACGAGCGGTTTTCACGTGTGTTGGAGAGACTCGTGTGCTCCCTGATAAATTTTCGACCGAATATGAATCGGTGATCGTATCAGGACAGGCACGTATCGTAACCGAGAACGAACAGAAACGTATCGGCCTTATGGCTTTAGCACAAAAATATTCACCACAATACGAAACGGAAGCGGTAAGCTATATTGATCGGATGCTCGATAAGACGACGGTTATTGAACTGACTATTCAGCATATGACAGGAAAAGCTCGACTTCCTAAAAAGGAGCAACACGTATGATTGAAACGGTATATGCCTATAGTATCGAAGACGCGACAGCGGTAGAACGAATCGTAGGAGGACCTGATGTCCGCATCAACCATCTGAGCCTCGCAGCCGAGAAATCAGTGGATCCTCATCCCACCGAAGAATCCGCACACATGATCATCACTCGAGGGGTACTTGGGCTCACGCTGAATGATCAGGAAGAACATATCTATGCAGAAGGCGCAATAGTGGGTATTCCTGCAGGAACACTTCTCGGTATTCGTAATGCCGGAAAATCAACGATGCATCTATTTGTAATCAAATCGGTATAATCAGATACCATAAACTTGATTCTTCCCGGCTCGTTTGGCTCCGTAGAGCATGGCATCGGCTTCACTGAGTATCCATGAAGCAACATCATAATTTTCCGGCGGTTCAGAAAAATTAAAGCAGCGAACCCCAATACTCACCTGAATCGTGAACTTTCCATGTGCTGATGCATTGGTGCTGAGCGAGACCTCTTTGCGTATCAGTTCACCAAGTTCCATTGCCTTATCCTGCGAGGAGCCTAATGAGACGATAACAAACTCATCTCCACCATAACGCCCGACAATATCCGATGATTCGATACAACGAAACAGAACCTTTGCAAGCAACTCCAATGTGCTATCACCGGCTGTATGCCCATATACATCATTTACCCGTTTAAACCCGTCAAGATCTAACATGAGTACCGCCAGGGGAATCTGTTTTACGTATGCTTCGTGAGAAAGCGTGACTAACTGGGAAAGGAGCTCTCTGCGGTTATAGACACCGGTCAGGGGATCGCGTCTACCGAGTTCAGCAATTTTCTGGTGCAACATTTCACGTTCAGTTACATCATGAAACAGAATAAGCGCAAAACTTCCCCGCCCCCGCTGATCAATTACATGATTGTACGTTACATCATACATGCGTTCTCCGATAGCTACAGGAACTTTTGCAGTGTCGTCTTTTGGATGCGAATGCTCTGCACCACGGAAATAGGTTTTTCTGATTACATCATACGGCCTGCCCACTAATTCCGATTGATCTGAGAACAGCTTCTGTGCGGCCTGATTTGCATCTACAATACTATCCTGTTCATTGAGCACCAGAACAGCATCATGCATCTGTTCAAAGAGCACATCACGGGCAAGGGGAAATAAATCCAAATAACGATACTTAAAAAGCGCATATCCGTACAATATTCCGGTAATGCTCAATGATGCCGATGCATAATTGAGGTGAGAAACCGGAGTAATATCCAGCACATAGAGCACATTCAGCACTAAGGGAATCAGTGTCCCTACTATGATAAGGATTGTCTGCCGTTTATAGACAATATGCGGTTGAACCAACATGTGTAACAGCATGCTCAATGAAACAAGTACCAGAATAGATATAAACGGAGTCAGTATATAATAAAACCATGGTCCATAGTCATAATTAACGGTGAATAGATCAGAAGTTGCCGCAACCAGCGAGGGATGGCTCCAAAACAGATTCGGACGGGAAATGAAGAACACCTGAATCAGTGTTGCTGCTGCAATGATCGCAGATGCCAGCCATACTCCCTTTGGAAGCTTTCTTCCCGTGTGTATGCATGCAAGACGCAGCCATGCGATGGGAATGAGGGTAATACCGATATACTGGATCTGGGCGAATATCAGCTTTGCAGATAACGATTTCGCATACAGCTCAAAAACATATCCCACCGTCCATATCCATGCACAAATAAGGAGAAACAGAAAGGCACGACCTATCGACGTTTTCCTGAACCGAAGAACAAATAGGCATAAAGCGGTGAGTATGACTGCAGTGAGCACAAAAGCCCATACCCCGGAAATGGTAATCACTGAAGCACCTCTTTTCATGCAGTATACCCGAGACGCACTGGTTGCTCAATTACAGAGAGCCGAAAGGTATTGCACCAGTTTCCTGATACAAGCGAACAGAGTCCACTGCGACAGGGTGAAACTATTCAGTAAATTCCAGCGGGAAGTCCGGTTACGTACCATCACCGTACGGAAATTGAGACATCCTGATTGACCCGAAAGACACTATAAAGGTTACCAAGTCACTATATGATCAAACTTCACGCGATAGGACCCATCGACTATGTCCTCAAAAACCGATGCATAATATGCATGGTGTTCATACACGAGAGAAAATCTGTAGTACTCACCGGGAAGGCGGGAAGCTACGCTACATACTACCTGTGCGGTACCATCAGGATGTAAGTCAATTGCATCTAAATACAGATATAATGGCGTCAGGTATGGATACGATCTTTCATCTGCAAATCTGCGAATAAACTCCTCTTGAGAAATTGCATCCCTGAGTTTTTCGGTCAACAGTGCATACAATAGATCGGGACGATTACTATTTATGGCATCGACTACCTGCTGAGCCCGTTCAGTTGCCTGGAGAAAAGAGTCCTTGCGTGCATACTCTGTTGAAACAGAAGGCATGGCAACACAACCAGAGAGCAGTAACAGGCTGAAGAAACATAGTACCAGGCTTTTCAAATGGTTCATGCTCATGCGTACCTATCAGGTTTCATCTCGCGAATAGGGTGTTCCAAACGCTGAAGGGAAATTCACATGCTTTGAAACACCTAACAGAATGATCACTGTAAGCAGATAGGGAATTGCCTGTAACAGCTGATTGGGAATGTCGATACCAATAGACTGCATACGCATCTGCAATGTGTTCGCTCCACCGAAGAGAAGCGCAGTGCCTAATACTTTTACCGGATGCCAGCGGGCAAATACTACTACCGCAATAGCGATGAATCCTCGGCCAGCTATCATATGATCGGTATAGGTGTTCATAAATCCCAGAGACATCGAGGCCCCGGCCAGTCCGGAATACATTCCGCCGATCATCACACATGCATACCGTATGAGAGATACCCTAATACCTTTTGAATCAGCGGCACGTGGGAATTCACCGACTGCATGGGTATAGAGCCCGAATACTGTTTTATTCATGACGAACCAGGTAACCACAACGAGGAACAACGCCAGATAAATAGTGATATTGTGACAGAACAATATCGGCCCGATAAATGGAATTTCTCCGAGAAAGCCAAACTCCAGATTTTGACAGCTCTGTATCACCGGAGGAAGTTCTCTGATACCAAATACCGCACGATAGAGGAAGGAAGCCAGCCCTGTCCCCAACATGGTCAGTGCTGTTCCGGCAATAACCTGATTGGCTTTCACTGTGATGCAGAGAAAAGCCATCAGCGAGGAGTAGAGAAACCCGACAATCACAGCCGTCAGCATCCCCAAGAACAGACTCTGAGAAAAGAACGTCGCAATGAAAGCTGCCAGGCAGCTGACGATCATGGTCCCCTCTACACTCAAATCAAGTATTCCCGACTTCTGCGTATATACCTGTCCAAGTGCCGCCAATAAGATCGGTGTGCTTGTTCGAAGTGTACCGCTGAGCAAACTGATGATGAAATCAATCATGCTGTACGCCTCCCCTCTTTTTATGCCAGATATGTTCGAACATATTGCTGCAAATCACAAAGATGATAACTAACCCCTGAATGATGGTGACGAGTGAGAACGGGACTCCGACAAACCGCTGCATGGTATTTCCCCCTACGATAAGAGCTGAGAAAAATAACGCTGAAACCGCAATACCTATGGGATGAAGTCTTCCAAGCAGGGCAACTACGATTGCCACCGAACCGAGGGAACCGGCCAGATTATCCTGCAATCTCCCATGAATTCCCAATGCATCTATCCAACCGGCCATTGCCGCAAATCCAGCGGAAAGAGCCATGGTAATAATAATGGTTTTTGAAACCTTCACCCCACTGGCCTTTGCCACTGTTCTACTTTGCCCGACCATCGTAATACTGAACCCCTGGGGAGTTTTCCAAAAAAGAAATAAGAACACTACAAGCAGCAGTGCTACAAATAGCCCGCCATGCAGACGAGAATTAGCAATAAGTTTAGTAAACATGACAGCTTTCGGAATAAGTGCAGTTTGGGGGAATCCGAACCCTTCGGGGTCCATCATAGGTCCATACACCAACCAACTGAGTAAGAAAGCGATGATATAATCGAACATCAAAGTAGTTATCACTTCATTCACATTCAAACGGGCTTTCATAGCACCGAGAAATGCACCGAAAACAAGGCCTGCTGCTAATGCTGCAAGAAAGGATAATACCACTAAGAAAACCGGAGGAAGATCAAGATAAATACTTACCGCCACTGCTACAATTGCCCCAATGGTATACTGACTGTTCCCTCCGATATTCCATAATTGGGCCTTAAATGCAACTGAAGTGCCCAAGGCAATAACGGTGATAGGAATTGCCTTTACCAAGGTCTCACTGAACCGATACGAATTGCCGAAGGCTCCCACCGCGAGAGAGGTGAAGGCCTCTATGGGATCGTGTCCGGAAAGAAGCAGGATAATTGACGAGACCAAACAGGCGAGAAGGATTGAAATCAAGGACGGGATAAGGCTGAACAATCTGCTGCGTGCCTGATGATACTTGCTATTCATGTGATGCTCCTTGCACTACTCCAGCCATCATGTGACCTATCGTCTGTATATCGACCGTGGGCTCAACAACTCCCATAGCTCGTCCGTTGTACATAACGAGTATACGATCAGCAGTCTGAAATACTTCATCAAGATCTGCGGAAATCAGAAGAATGGCGACACCGGCATTCCGTTTCGATATAAGCAGAGACCGCACATATTCCATGGCACCGACATCCAACCCCCGTGTTGGATGACTGACAATAAGCAGTGCGGGATTTTCAGTAAGTTCCCGAGCAAGAATAACTTTCTGCTGGTTCCCTCCCGACAGGTTTTTCACAATACAGGAGCTGCTCTCCGTCTTAATGGTAAAATCGGTGATTGCTTTTTCCGCTGTCTGAGTCATTGCCTTTGGCGACAGGAACAATCCTTTGGTATATGGTTTTTTATGAAAACTTTTTAACACAATATTCTGACTGACATCCCAATTCATGATAAGCCCGGTCCGTTGTCTGTCTTCGGGCACATAGGCAACCTGTTTCTCGATGATTTCAGCTGGGCCTGCATCCGTTATATCCTGATCATCCAACATCACGGATCCAGAACTGGATTTACGTAAACCGGTAAGTACTTCACATAACTCTTTCTGACCATTTCCATCCACACCGGCTATTGCCAGTATTTCACCCTTTCTGACAGTGAAGGTCAAATCGTTTACCGCATGAACACCTCGATCGTTATAAGCAGATAAGTGCTGTACAGAGAGGAGCGTCCTGCCTTCTCCTGTAGCTTGCTTTGCAAAATTGAAATCGATGTTCCTACCGACCATCATTGCTGACAAATCTTCCTTACGTGTGGTATGTATATCAATTTTTGCATTGCATACGAGTTCTCCATTACGGAGAATCGTCACATCATCCGCTATGGAAATTATCTCATCCAGTTTATGGCTGATCAGGATGACAGAAGTTCCATGGGCTTTCAACACTCTCAGTATTTCGAAAAGTTCCCGGGCTTCGTCCGGTGTAAGCACTGCCGTAGGCTCATCAAGAATCAGGATTCGTGTCTGATTATATAAAGCCGTAATAATTTCCACCCGCTGCTGCTGCCCAACAGAGAGCTGGCTGATCAGTGCCTGCGGGTCAACATTGAGGGCAAATTGCGTGGATAATTCTTCGATACGTCGTTTCGCAATAGCGGGATTTATTAATGGATACCGGGGTAGACGAAGTCCAAGCATGACATTTTCCGTCACGGTCATTGTAGGAACCAACATAAAATGCTGGTGCACCATACCGATCCCCAGCGACATCGCTTCAGCCGGAGAATGTATAGCTACTTCCTTCCCGTCGAGAATAATCGAACCACTGTCGGGCTTGTGCAGCCCAAACAGAATATTCATCAGGGTAGTCTTTCCTGCTCCATTCTCGCCAAGCAGTCCATGTACTTTTCCTTTCTCAAGAGAAAAATCGACTTCATGATTTGCTGCCATTGAACCGAAATATTTTGTGATTCCTTGCATCTGCAGTACTGTTTCACCCACGACCGACTCCTTATGATACGCAGATTTCTACATGAGCAGGAAACCATACTTCCTGCTCATGCTTTCTCATGTGCTATTTCATGAAATCGGGCATTACGAGTGAACCGTCAACAATCTGCTTTCTTGCAGATTCGACAGCCTGTATTGCCGTTTGAGGAATTATATCGGCAAAAGGACCATAGTCAGCGACCTGTAATCCTCCATTTTCCACCGTCAACCAGTAGTACTTTTCGTCTCGAGACGTAAAGGTTCCGTTCTGAATTTCTTCAATAATCTGCCGGATGGCGGTGTCCCAGTCATAATCAATACCGCTGACGACGTTTTCCGGTGCGAGAACTCTTTGGTTCACCACATTCGAAAGGACATATTTTCCGGTATCAAGTGCTGCATTCACGGCCCCAAGACCAATACCATCACCAGAGTGCCAGATAACATCCACACCACTGTCGTACATTCCAAGAGCCCCTTCTTTGGCCTTGGCAGAATCACGCCAGTCACCGGTGTAGAATTCCTGAATCTCAACTGCAGGATCAACAGACTTGGCACCTAATTTATACGCTTCGTGTCCGCGATAGATTTCAGATACGTCAGCTCCACCAATCACGCCGATTTTTCCTGTCTCGGAAATACTTGCAGCAAGAACACCCATCAGATAGCCACCCTCAGCAAGATGAATATCATAGACACAGGTATTCGGCAGTGTCTTAAATCCTGTACCCAGCGCAAAATTCACATCCGGGAACTGTTCAGCAACTTTAATAATCGGTTCCATAAACTGGAAACCATGGCCGAAAATCAGATCATAACCGCTTGATGCAAAGTCCATGAGAGCCGGTTCAATATCGGCGACTTCATACACTTCTTCGACATAGGTCACCTTGACCTCATCACCCATCTCCTGTTCGATTCTACGCATTCCATCGTAGAGTGCCTGATTCCAGGAAACATCATCCACTTTCCCCGGCAAGACGACTGCAATACGTAAGGCAGTATCTTCGTCAGCCTTTTCCTGACTCCCTGCAGCAAACAGTACAGATGCTATGCAGAGTACGAGTACGATGCTAAGTACTTTCTTCAGTCCCTTCATGTTTTCACCTCTCTTTAAAATTTACCTTTCGGTATGATCTTCATTCATTTGGGTGCCATCTCTTTTTTCATGCGCTCTATCTCCATCAACACGCGCTCAGCTGTTGCGGGATGTTGAAGATGACACACAGCAGTGTGTTCGTTTATTGATTCGATTGCATCTCGAATTGCCATGAATGCGGCAAGCCCATAGAGCAAGGGAGGTTCTCCCACTCCCTTTGATCCCAGAACACTGGAAAGTGCATTGTGAGATTCCATGAGATCAATATCGAGAAGCTCAGGATAATCGTTACATAATGGTACTTTATAGGTGGAAAAACTGCTTGCAGAAATTCTGCCGTCAGCATGAGAACGCAATTCTTCCATAGTTGCATACCCATACCCCTGCATAAATCCGCCGATAATTTGTCCCCGATCGATAGGAGTATCGATAACTCGTCCTCCTTCATGGCAGATATGCACCTCCACCAAACGAGACATACCGGTAAGCAGATCAACTTCGGAAACAACCAGACAATTTCCTGTGGTGAAATATGAGAACGGAGTTCCTTTCCCGTCTTTCATCGAATAATACAATCCGGGAGTTGCATAGTGTCCCTGAGCACCCATCTTGTACCGATGGAAGTAGCAGTACGATGTGAGTTCTTCAAATGTATGACGTTCATGCCTGAGTCGGTTATCCCACCACAGATCATCCTTAAACTCAATATTCTCTGGATAGGGGTACAATCCATGCACTTCATGGAGCATCTCTGCCGCAGCTTTTCTCATCGATTCCTGGATCTCAAGCGCGGCTATTCGTGCAGCATATCCATTCAAATCAGTCCCAGTAGATGCAGCAGTAGAGGCGACACTACCGATCCGTTTCGTATTGGTACTTTCACAGCGAATACGATCGGGCGACACGCCAAATGTTTCAGCAACAATTTTTTGCACCTTTCGATATAAACCTTGCCCCATATCGATGCCACCATGACTTACACTGATGCTTCCATCACTGAAGACATGGATCAGCGCATTGCCCTGGTTCAGAAATGTTGCCGTAAATCCAATTCCATATTTTACCGGAAGAAATCCCATTCCCCGTTTGACAAATCGATGGCTCTTATTGAATGCATCGACTTTTTCACGTATGGAATCTATACCTATCCGCTGGTTCAAGCGCTTCAGTAACGCAGGAGATGCCACCTCATAGAGTGCTTGTCCATAAGGAGTTATTTGTCCCTCCTGATAAAAATTCATCTGTTGGACATCGAGAAGCGGTTTGTGCACCGTATTGGCTATCTCCGCCATAATGACTTCCATTGCCAAGGTTGCCTGAGGAGCTCCAAATCCACGGAAAGCAGTATTTGCAGGGAGGTTTGTTCTGCAGCTTCTTCCTAAAATATGAGCATTTTCCAGGTAATAAGGACCATCGATCCCCAACATCGCCCGTTCCATGATCGCAATGGTGAAATCCTCATAGGCTCCTCCATTTGCATCCATAATCACATCAAATGCAGTTATTTTCCCCGCATCAGTACATCCTACTTCATAGGTAAATCTGAAAGGATGACGTTTCCCTGTCCAGGCCATATCATCTTCACGATCAAGAATACAACCGCATGGGTTCCCGGTAAGAAGACAACCCAGGGCAGCGAATCCCGACCACATGGTGCCCCCTCGCTCCTTACCACCGAATGCACCTCCCACTCGCAGCACATCGACTTCAATATCACTGTTTTTCACTCCGAGAAGGATGCTCACCACATCCTGCACGTCAGAAATCCCCTGGGTGGCACAATATAATTTCAGACCGGATCCATGCTCTCCCGGCATGGCATAGGCCCTATTGGTTTCAATATATGCATGCTCCTGTGCACAGGTTTCAAATACTCCGCTGACGATATGTGCACTCTGGGAAAAGCCTTTTTTGAGATCTCCACAGGCAACTACCAGATGTTCACCGAAAAAACTTTCAGCGGCAACAGCTTCATCAAAGGTGGTGATCGCAGGCAGGGTCTCACAGCTTACGATAACCTCACGGGCGGCATCTCTGGCTGCCTCCCATGTTTTTGCAACTACACAGGCAACTGGTTGACCGATATATTCAACAACCTCTTCAGCCATGAGCGGTTCTTCACTGCGTTGAATTGCTCCGATTTCATTCTTGCCCGGAATATCTGCTGCAGTATAATACGCAACAACATCTTCCCGATTTGTAATCGCAGTGAAATCGATGTGTGATACACGCCCTTTTGCGATGGGAGAAACCACAGGGTAGATATAGTACATATGATTATGAGCAATCGTTTCCCCTGCGAAACGACCCTCTCCTGTTGCCAATACCACGGTAGGGTTATCGTATAGTGTATGATCCAACATGAACTACACCTCCTGATTCATGCTGTTTGTATGTGCAATAAAGTGTTTTATGACATGATTCTTTACCAGCTGGTCCCGGTAGGCACCACTACCACGTACATCATCAAGGGTACTGCACCGCGTCAGTAAAGAATCTCCGATTTTCTTCAATAAATCCTCATCAAAGGTTTCCGGAAGCTCCTTTCCTTCGGTAATATTCTCTATTGCAAAGGGGATTGGACCGACGCCCCCGAACGCCATATCCCATTTGACGATCACCGTCCCTTTCAGATAAACCACAGAAGCAGAATTGACGGTTGCAATATCAACATCCTTTCTCCGGGAGGTCTTCTCAAAATGCACTGATTGAGTAAGATTTTCTTCCGTATGAAGAGGAACCGCGATATCGACGATGAGATCCCCCGATTTCAATGCCGTTTTGCGGTAATCAATGAAAAAGGACCGCAATGGGAGCTGTTCAACACTTCCCGAATCACTTCGCAGAATACCTATTGATGCATCAAGAGCTAGGAAAAAGACGGTAGTGTCACCAATCGGTGAGGCATTGGCAATATTGCCGGCAATGGTAGCGGCATTTCTGATTTGTGTTGAAGCCATGAGATGGGCTACATGAGCGAATGTCGGCAGGTGTTTCTGTACCAGAGGATGGCGTGCACATGCAGCAACAGACAGCTGTGAACCGATATGTAAGATCCCATCTTGTTCTTCAATACTCTGAAGCTCTTTAATTCTGCTGATATCTATCAAAGAGGCGTCTTTAGGAATTTTGCGTTGCTTGATCTGCACCTCTACGTCTGTTCCTCCGGAGATGAGGATTCTGGATGTATCGGCATCTGTCAGCTCGCGATATTCTGCTAGGGAAGCAGGCACGTGATACCCCCTGCCCCCCTGAGATTCCTGAATTCTCTTTAACTCGTCCATGGTTTCAAACACATATGCTGGGATGAGTTTCTCCGATAATGCAGAACTCTGGTCTGCCTCGAATGTCTTGATTAAGGTTTCTCCTGCTTTCCGGATTCCTTCATATCCAGTACATCTGCAGATATTTCCCTGCAGGGCAATTTCAACTTCTGCCATGGATGGGTGTGTATTCATGGCAAATAGGGCGAAGAAGGACATGATGATTCCCGGGCTGCAAAAACCGCATTGAACCCCGTAGGAGTTAATAATATGCTGTTGAATAACATGAAGCCGGGTATGATCACCTAAACCTTCAATGGTAATGAGGTGTTTCCCATGCAGCTTCACCGCCGGATAGATACAAGAAGCTATCGCACAGAATTCCATGTGATCCTGATTGACACTTCCAAGCGCAACGGTACAAGCTCCGCAATCACCTTCTCCACAACCTTCTTTGGTTCCCATCAGATGGAATTCTTCCTTAAGCAAATTTAGTGTCGACATTTTCGTATCTACTTTCACCGAATGAAAGATTCCATTTAATAAAAACTCAACTGTCACAAGTTCCGTATTCATGTGCTCTCCTGAAAAAGTTACTCCTGATCGGTATAAACGTCCTGACGACGCAAAATGCTTAATTTGATGTACTTGGTATCCAAAAAGGCATTCACGTACATTACCGGTTTATGCTTAATTGAATAGTAGACTGACTCTATAAGAAGCAACGGCTTTGGCGAGGATGTATCAAGATGGGTAAAACCTTCCAAGTCTGAGGAAGATCTGGCCTGAAGCTCAGCAATATCGTGAACAACGGTAATTCCTGATTTATCAAAAAGGTACTCAAAAGTCGAAATCTCCAGTTCTTCGGAGATTATTTCCTGTTGTCCAAGTAACAAGCGGGGAAATATGTCTTCGCAGAACACTACAGGCTTTGCATCTGCATAGAATATTTTCCTGACCGTCACGACCATATCGTTGCTCGACAGATTGAGAGCTTTTCGGACTTTTTCGTCAGGTTTCCCAATCGTCACATCCTCAAGAGAAACTCCCGCTTCATACCCGCTGTTGCGGATTGCCTGTTCAAATTCTACGGCAGGAGTAAGACGAACCTTCATTTTCATCATATCCCTATTTACATAGGTTCCCTTACCATGAATAGAAACAAGCAGACCATCCTGTTCAAGCTGTTTAATGACCTCACGCAATGCGATTCTACTCACACCCAAGGTGCCAGACATATCTATCTCGCTTGGCAGCTTGCCATCTCCCTTCGGGTCCATCTGCTTTATGTATGTGATGAGCGCCCTGCGAATCTGTGTACGTATGGATGTAGTTCTGATGCGTTGGGTCATGAATCCCTACTCCTTCCGATAGGTAAGAGGTCTTACCTCTTACCTTGTGAATAAACTAGCATAGGATTCTTGCTTTTCGCAAGAGAAAAATGGTAATTACTGCTTCACTTTTCAGGTGAGTAGGCAAGGCTCCTGCACAGCGAGATCCAACATGCAGATAGCGAGGCTACAAGTCATGCATAAAGGGATCTGAAATTGAAAAATCCACTGAGTTTTCCCCAGTGGATAATTCTTGATTTTTATACGTGTGGTAATTACCGGCGATCGGACTTGAACCGATACAGGATTGCTCCCAATAGATTTTGAGTCTATCGTGTCTACCAATTTCACCACGCCGGCAGGCCATACATCCTGAACGAAAGTTACCTTACACTATTGTACAAAAAAACGCAACATCAGAAGAGTCAGAGAAGATACTGATCGCGATTCTGCAGATGTTCTTCATAGGTCTGTGCAAAATGGATATCCCCGGAGCTGTCATGCAGATAATAAAACCACTGATGCGCTGCAGGCCGCATAGCTGCGTCGATAGCGGCAGTACTGGGACAACCAATTCCGGTGGGAGGTATCCCCTTCACGCGCCGGGTATTATACGGGTTACTCTCATTCAGCTCTGAGGTGGATAGGGCACGATCCCAGGCATCGTGAGCATAGCGCAGCGTTGCATCAATCCCGAGGGGCATATCTGCACGAAGACGATTATAGATCACCCCGGCAATATCGGCCATCTGCAGGACATTATGCGTCTCCCGCTGAATCATAGAGGCAATAATAATCACATGCGACAGGGGCACATTTAAGTCCTCAAGCTCAGACAGATAAGGCCGAATCGTATCATTCAAGGCATCCTGCATCTCAACAGCTAACCCATCTACAGTGACAAAATGATAATTTCCACTCAAAAACCAACCTTCGATGAAAGGCAATCCCCGTTCCTGCTGAAGTTGCTGTACCGCATCCTTGAACGTTCCCTTCTCTGCAAGTTTGAGCGAGGCCAACTGCTGATCGATATCGGCAATAGTGGATCCCGCATATATGGTGACAAGTTGCTGAGATGGTTTCGCCACTTCAGGCGTTACCAGTTGTATAGCGACTAGAGCCTGTGGGAGGTTTGGCTCGAATAGATAGCTCCCTGCTTGAATTCTTGTTGCCTGCCCATGTACTTCAAGATATCGTTCAAAAGCCTTAGCATCGGAGACAATCCCGTAATCAGCCAAGCGGGCTGCTACAGATCGGGCACTCATTCCGGTATCAATGGTAATCATGATCGGTTCATCAGAAATTCCGAGAGATGCCAATGGGCGATATCCTACGATCTGCCAGGCGATGAGCGATCCAAGCAGGAGGGCAATCAGGACGATTGCCCCGATGAAGAGTGGAAGGGGAATATGAACTGAAAGCGGTTGAGCCTTTCCTGTATATTTCGATTTCTTACGTTTTGTCTTTTGGGTATGCTGCCTCTTCGATCGTGCTGCACCTGTTTTTTTACTGCCCTGCGAGGATGTCTTTTGGGATGTTTTCTTAGGTTTTGATTGTGTCGCAGCAGATTTCTGCTTTTCCCCTGAAGCGGTAGGTAAAGATTTCTGAGGTTTTGCCACAGTTTTCGTACGTTTTTGATTTGTAGCGGTTCCCGCCTTTCTTCTTTCACTGACCTCTTTCTTTGCATCTTCACGAGAGGGAACCCGTGAACCGAAACTGAGATCAAGCTGAAGTGGCTTTTGATCCGAAGATGATTGCTTATCGTCCACGGTCAACCATCCTCCCGATCCAAACTCAACAACAACGACCGCTTCAAATTTGCAATATGTTCACGGTTTTGCATTATCGATCGCTGAATCTCTTCAATTTGTCCGCTATATTGATCAATGAGTTGCCGAAGATGAGCGACCCGTTCTTCATCCTGTTCTATGAGATACACGAGTTCACCTATTTCCTGCTCAATCTTCAGTTCATCAATCTGTCGATTCAGCTGGACACCGATTCGCTCATGACGTCGGATCTGATCATAACACCGGAGAAGTTCGGCATGTACCGAAATAGATTTCCAGGGATGCTCAAGGGAGCACACCAGGGTTCCATACTGTATGGCAAGTGATCGAACAAGTTCCGCCTGAACGCTCTTTGCATTCTGCAGCTCAGACAACTTTCGTTCCAAAGAGCTTGGGCCTGCCGCCTCTTCCAATTTCCCTTTATTGGAGGAAATCTGCTGATGCAATACGGCAAGTTCCTCCTCCCATACCCCAAGTTCACGGGTAAGCGTCAGGTAATCAGCATCAAGCGATACTGCTGCAGCACTGTGGAGATGTTTGATACAGGAGGCTTTGGCAACGTCCTGTCCAATCTGAACAAAAAACTCCTCGTGTCCACGGGTGAAACTGGCAAGACGTCGAGCTATTATCGCTTCCTGCATTTTTAGCGGCAGTCTCAAAATCAGTGATGATTGTTTCACTTTCCGGCTGGTAGAATCATGTGATTGCTTTAATGAAACCACTTTTTGCTGCATCTCATGGACTCGAGGAACGGTTTGCTTAATTATGGTTGACAACACATGACTGGTAGCCTCTTCCCAGACGATGACTCCAATTCGGGCATATACCACACGGAGCTGTTGACGATGTGCTTTCACTGATTCTTTAACCTGAGCAATACGGGCATGAGCATCATGCAGACTCTGTTCAATCTGTTTGAGATTTTCAATACGAGCATTACAATCATCAAGTTTGGCCTTCTCCTGTGCCAGACGATGATAGAGGTCCACCGAACCATCAGCAACTACCGGCTGAGGGAGATCGAGGATAAGCATCCCCAGGTCTGCCAACAGTACTTCCATGTCGTGACGAACAACGGTAATCTGCCGTTCTACCACCTCAATCTGGCTACGCTGTCGCCCCATGACTGCTCCTTCTCCACGCGATTACCGTATAGTACCATATTGATACTTCCTTGACAAAGCTACTCTCACTCTATATTCTGAACGGCAGATGATAGAAAAGAGCATCGCATGAATGAATTCTCCGTGGAGGAGGAATGAGTACGTATACTATCCCCTCCCAGCTTCAGAGCAAACTACAGAACCAGACAGGTAACCAGCCAGAAGTTCCCCGTATTGTAGAGGCAGGGAATATGGCTGTTTCTTACGCTGTACTACGTTCAATTGAAATTGCACAGCAGTTCAAGACCGCAACTCATGCCAACAACCCGGCAGTGCTTCTCCTGTTTTCGCAGGAAGATTTACGTGCGCAGGAAGCCACCCTGACTTCTGCTTCAGTGACTATTCTGTCACAGACCCGGTCGCCACGTGAAGACCTCTCTCTTTTGCACGACGAATCACTGGTACTGGCAACTACACCACAACGAGCTATCGATCACATCAGAAGAGATAATATTCTCCTCTCCCGAACTCAAGCGGTGGTACTTGCCTACCCTTTGGCCAAAGCAGCAGAGGAGTCAAATCAGGAACTGACTGAACGAGAGCAGGTTTTTCTTGACGACTGTCGATTCATATTTACCAAACTGAGCCCTGATACCCACCGAGAATTATTTATTGAAAGCCTTGATCATCTGGTACGATCTCCTCAGGAACTGATGGGCGACCCCATGGTAATTTCGAGAGCTGATTGGGAGCAGCCGCAAATACCCATACAGTGTTACCCCTGTGAACCTGAGGACACCAACACCGTACTCGATATCCTGTGCACCATGCAGCATGACAGGTATATCGTAGTACATCACCATGACACAGCCTGGCGGTCATTGAAAACCCGGGTACATCAACGTATCGGTTCCCAAATCCAGTTCACGGATTTGGCTCTGCAACATCTTGATAAAGCGCAGCAGAAAATTGGAAACTCAATTGCACCTGTGCTCGTCCTCGGTTGCAGCAGTACAGAACTGGTCACCCTGGTACGAACGATGCAGGAATGGAAGTTCTGTCCGGAACAACTGATATGCATCTGTTCACCGCAAGAGGCACAACACATCATTTCATCCAAGGAGACTTTACTGATGAACACAGAAAAAAAAGCGATCCCCGGATCCGACGAAGTAATTGCCGGAAAAATCCAGATGCTGGTGGCAAAACTTGCCGTAGATTCCAACCCGGAAGAACTGGAAAGCCTGAGAAAACTCTTTAAAAAATACGTACCGTTTCACCGGCGAGGCTATTTTACCGCCTATCTGCTCCGTGAGTTACTGAGTGATAAAAAGCCCTCGGGCAACCAGAAATCTGCAGCAGCACAGACTCCCAAATCGAACGAAGCAGCAGAGAAACCACAGCGACCAAAGCGTCAATCCACACGCAATAAACCGGTCGATATCCCTGAAGGAGCTCGTACACTCTATCTCAATATCGGGAAGATGCGCCGGCTGTATGCAAAAGAGCTCTCCCAAATCCTTCAGGATAAACTGGGAATTTCCCGTGACGAAATATTTTCCATCCGGGTACATGATAAATACTCCTTCATTACCCTCTCCCAGGAACATGCAGAAAAGGCCATTGAAGCATTGAATGGGATGGATATCAGGGGGAGAACGGCAACTATCACTTATTCCAATAAGGAATAGTTATGCAAGCCCAGTGCATTACCGTAGGTTCATATCGGACAAATAGTTACATCCTACATGAGAACCGGCAGGCCTGGATCATTGATCCAGGCTTTGACGGTAAATATATCGCTCAGCAGATTCGTGAAAAACATCTCGTAGTATCGGCAATCCTCCTCACCCACGCTCATTGGGACCACCTGCTCGGCCTTCCGGAACTCATTGAGGAATTTGGGCCATTACCGATTATGATACACCCTGAAGAAGCATACTTTCTCGGTGTATCAGGTGGACGGCTCCTGAAAAAATATGCAACAGCTATTGATCCCATGTGGAATACCCTACCTGCTGCGTACTGGGAAAAAATCCCGGAAGCTACTCACCCTGTTGCTGATGGAGAAATACTGCCTTCGTGCAATCTGCAGGTACTCTATACCCCTGGACATACTCCCGGCTCGATCGCCTACTATCATCAGGAAGCAGGAATGCTCTTTTCTGGAGATACGTTATTTGCCCAGTCAGTGGGCAGAACGGATCTGCCGAACAGCCTGCCGGAACAGATCATTTTGTCTATCAGAGAGAAACTCCTCGTACTGCCTGAAGATACTCAGGTATTCCCGGGACATGGAAGAATGACCACCATAGGCGCGGAAAAAAGGAGAAACCCCTGGTTGATCTGACTACCAGGGGTTGAAAAACACATAAGGTTATTTTGTTACCAAGAACGACGCTTCGGTCCCTCTTCTCCCGTTTTACAGGCAACACAGAGAACCGCATAGGGTATAGCCCGGAGTCGCTCCTCGGGAATCTTTGCTCCACACTGCAAACAGGTACCATACCTGCCGTTCTTCAGACGGGCAAGAGCCGCTTCTACACTCTTCAGCCGATTAGCTGCATGCTGGTTCAGCGCCTCCATTTTCTTGCTCGCAATATCGTCTGCGGCGATATCACCAAGATCCTTGATTCCCATAGAATGGATCATCCCACGAAAATCTTCATCTTCAGCCGCTATGCTTTCTACAATCTCCTTGCGCAACTCCAAAAGCCGCTGCTCCATTTCAGCATAAAACTCTTCACTCATTTCTGTCACCTCAGCATACGTACTTCAAACAGTATCAATAAAGATGTCCGCCTTTTTGCAATACGTCAAGTATAATTTCCCCGGATATCTCAAGTTTCTAAGAATTTGTCAATGATACGGACAAAATCCTCATACGTTTCAGCGCAGGGAAGCTGAGGTTCCTCCTCCTTAATCCGTTGTGGAGCACGAAACAATGCACCTTGATCAGCACTTTTAATCATCGTCAGATCGTTATATGAGTCTCCTGCAGCAAAAACAGTGAACCCGATACTCTGGAGAGCCTTGACCGCTTTACGTTTACCGTCATACTGCCGAAGATGATACCCCTCGATCATACCGGAAGGACCGACTGCCAGCTCATTACAGAAAATAGAGGGCCAGGCAAGCTTTTCCATAAGCGGCTGGGCAAATTCGGTGAACGTATCACTGAGGATCACCACCTGTGTCTTTGCTCTGATGTTATTAAGAAACTCCAAAGCACCATCAAGCGGGTTTAACGTTCTAATAACATCCTGAATATCAGCAAGGGTCAACCGATGTTCTCTGAGAATCGCCAACCGACCTCGCATCAACTCATCATAATCGGGAATATCCCGTGTCGTTAACCGCAGTTGTTCAATGCCGGTTTTTTCAGCAAAATTAATCCAAATCTCAGGGATGAGCACTCCCTCCAAATCAAGACACACAATATGCATACTATACTCTCTCACTTCGTCCACTTGATGCTGACCGTATCAGCGCAAGCAGCGTACGGGTATTGCCGAGTGTCCGCTCAAGTGAACCGACAAACGGTGTGCCCTCAAGGGCAGCTTCGGTAAAATGATCGCACTGCAGCCGATATTGATCTTCAGGTGCGAAACTATACGTCTTGGTGTGCTCAGGAGTTTTTCCATCGAACACTTCAAAAATCATCTGATGCCGTTCATCACTGAAAAACGGATTGGGTACGGTAAATCGGTGCGTCTGCGTGTAACCTGACAGCCCGGTATGGAATGGGTACCGCATGCCACAGGAGAAACTCATCTGATAACCGGAAGCGAATCGGAGAATGCCTGTGGTCAGATGATCCACTGAACTATCTTGGTGCATATCCATGGTACAGAAAACCTCTACCGGTTCTGCATCAAACAACCACCGGCCGATGGTAATCGGATATACGCCGATATCCCAGAGCGCACCCCCCCCCTGAGAAATATCGTATGCATTACGAATATTTTCCCTATCGGTGAGGTTCATCATGAAGGTACCGTGCAGACTTTCCAGTTTTCCAAACTGCCCAGATTCCAACACATGCTTCAGTGAGATAAGCCGGCTCTGGTGCAGCGGAGCATACGCTTCACCAATCAGCTTTCCCGTAGCATCCCGTAGCGCTATCAACTCCTGCACATCTGCAACTGTCAAAGCAAGCGGCTTTTCACACAGCACATGTTTTCCAGCAGCAACCGCCTGCTTGATCCACCTGACATGAAGATGGTTCGGCAGAGGAATATATACGATATCGATCGAATCATCTTCCAGCAGCTGCTCATAGGAACCATAGGAAACCGGAATACGGTGCTCCTGTGCAAACTCTTGGGCACGAGAAGTATCTCGTGACGCAACTGCAACCAGTTCAGCAACTTCACTTGCATGAAGGGATGGAATCAGTTGTCTGTGTGCAATGTCAGCAGTTCCCAGAATACCCCAACGCCCTGTTTTCACCAAATCTCTCCTGTCCTTCGTTTCTTGCTGTGCACTATATCATATCGGCAACGCAAGGAAAACCGCGAGAACACCTGCCATAACCAGTTCACTCAGTTCTACTGTTGCTCCAAGAACGTCTCCGGTAATCCCGCCGATATACCTACGCCCGGTTCGTGCTATCCAGCAGGTTGCCAGAATGCCGGTCCCGGCCATGCATACCAGAGGAATCCACTGGGGAAGACCTCCCAATATCACGATTAATACAACCCAGAGGACGGTCACCAGAATATGCCGTGCATGGGATTCAGTGACCAGTCGGGAAGCAGTTCCCCCCTCTTTTCTTGCATAGGGGTTGCATACAGACTGAAATACCAATAGTGCTCTACTTAAAACCGGAATAAAAAACAGCAGTTCCCACCTACCGCTATCCAACACCGAGGCGATTGCAGCAATCTTTCCCACGAGTGCCAGTACCACGGCAATCACACCGAATGCTCCGATATGAGAATCTTTCATGATGGCGAGGCGACGTTCTGCCGTCCAGCCCCCGTAAAACCCATCAGCGGTATCGGCTAACCCGTCAAGATGAAAAGCGCGGGTAAGTATCACCTGAAGCGTTACGATAAGGGCAGCTCCCACAAAAGGCAACGAAAGTGCAACGCTCGTATATCCCGCAAGGGAAATGATTGCACCAAGGAACGCACCGACGGGAACAAACCAGTAGAGCGCAGTAGCTGGACTTGTGCTCTCTTTCCCCCACAGAGGAATAATCGTCAAGGTTCTGAATGCCGAAGCCAATCCCCACCCTTTCATAGCGTGATACTTCCTTTGATGGGAACCGGAATACCGGCTACCATCCAGACAACCTGATCAGCAATCTGTGCAATTGCCTGATTCAGCCAACCGGCCTGGTCTCTGAAGTGTCTGCTTTCAGGATCTGCAGGGACCAGCCCCTCTCCTACTTCATTGGTCACGACAATCACCGATTGTTCACACGATCTAAGCGCAGACAGGAAGGCCGGAATTTCATCATATTCCTGTTGTATCCCATGATGATACAACAGATTTCCCAACCAGACAGTGACACAGTCAATGAGGATCACAGAGGCCTGTGATGCAGCTGATGCAATGGCTGTATCGAGATGCAACGGCTCTTCGATGGTCTGTGAAAAAATGCCGGCTCTCCTTCTTTGATGGGCTGCTATCCGCTGTACCATCTCTTCGTCTATCGGTTCAGCCGTGGCTACATAGATACGCGGCTGATCATACTGAACAGCCTGCTGTTCAGCCCAGGTGCTCTTCCCGCTTCGGGCTCCCCCGATAACCAGCGTTACCATATCAATTATGCTCCCACAGTCGTGCATCGATTCCCTTTTGATGCAGCAAGGAAACCGAATCAGTTACCTGTGCTGCTGAGAAGCTTTCCATCTGTTCATACAATGCGAGGGCATTACGGATCAGCGGCCACGCAACAGCTGCTCCTGATCCTTCTCCGAGGTGCATACGAAGGGAGAGCAGCGGCTGCACCTGAAGAAGCTCAAGCAGATGGCGGTGTCCGACTTCCTTTGATTCATGACAGAATATCATGTAGTGCAATGCCTCAGGACGAAGTGCCACGGCTATTTCTGCGGCAACGGTGGTGATAAATCCGTCGATGAGCAGCACACAACGTTGTGAAGCCGCAGCAAGCATTGCGCCGGCAAGTGCTGCAATTTCAAATCCTCCGTAACATTGCAGGGCTTCAAGAGGATCTGTCGGCCTGCCATGCAGCGCAAGCGCTGAAGCAATCACTGCCTGTTTCTTCTGCAACCCGGCATCATCCAAGCCCGCACCACGTCCGGTGCATACCTGAACATCCTTGCCAGTGCGACACGCCATAAGTGCAGAAGCACTGGTGGTATTGCCGATTCCCATCTCACCAAAGGCAAAGGTACGGTGCCCGAGCCTGACCAGCTCCTGTACCGTATCCATCCCAACTTGAAGAGCCTGCCACATCTGTTGGGCACTCATGGCAGGGAATTTACTAAAATTCTGAGTTCCCCAGGCGACCTTTCTTGATAGTATCTTTGGGTTATCAGAAAAATCGTGTGCCACACCAACATCAATTACGTGCAGACTCAGATTATTCAACTGGCACAGAAGGCCTACCGCCCCGCCACCTCGAACAAAGTTTTCACACTGCTGCCAGGTAATTTCCTGAGGACTTGAGGAGACTCCCTGTGCAACGACTCCATGATCTGCAGCAAATAACAGTAACTGCGGCTTGCCGAGCTGCGGATGCAGAGAACCGGTCATATCAACAATATCGACAACCAGATGCTCCAATCTACCAAGTGACAACTGCGGTTTCACTTTGTGATTCCAGATATTCCATGCCTGATCACGATAGGTTCCAAGAGGAGCTTCTACTGAAGGAATAGCATTCATAAACCGTAGTGTACCGATACCGACAGATGCTGTCCATAAGGAAAGGGACCAGCCTTTTTCATCGACTGGTCCCAATGTGATCAAGGAGCAGGATAGAGTTTCGGATACGAATTGCGCATCCCGCGCTGTACCCAAAGATACGGAATAACCAGCCAGTTGTTATCGACCGTGGGAACAATCTCTCCCTGAGTCTCGAACGCCTCCATCAGGTAGTACCGAAGATCCTGCTCAGAAGAGAAGAGAATACGGTCAAGCGCCTGTTGAGCATCGATACCTGCAGCAGCAAGATGACCTCCTCCACCTTGAGCCCGATACGAATTGATGGCCACTGTATATACCCGGTCATACTGAAAAGCAGCACCGGATGGGAGGGTCTTGATAGTGATCCGCTGTCCCGCCGGTTTGGTGATATCCACCACATAGTTGACTCCGGCCAAACTATCATAATTATAGTACCGGGTAGCGGTATCGTACGTATTATACCGTGGATTGAAAATCAGGTTCCCTTCAGCATCCCGTTTGAAGTTGATCAGGTCATCATCAAGGGATTTCATCTGATTAAACCAGTATTCGTATGAATATTCCAGGTAGGCCTTGATTTCTCTTCCTGTCATCTCCATGGTAAAGAGTAAATTCTCATATGGATAGAGACTGAAGAGATCCCGGACATACACCGGGCCGGATTTGATCGTGGCATCAAGCGACAGGGGAGCCGAAATTGATAATTCAGCACCGCTTTTTTCCAGCTGAATCTGATGAATCAGATCGACAAACTTGGAATCGCCGAACATGCTGTCACGGGAGGTGATAGTCTCACTGATGGAGCCCACCTGACGGGATACCCACGTTTTCACCTCGGAAACGGCATGTTCATACCTACTCATGAGATCCGTATCCACGGCGAAGGTATCCATGAGTATGGTTTCACCTTCAACAGCGTCCTTTGTCCAGCTCTGGCTTTCCTCATCGAAGACAAATGCAACCGTAGCTGCAGCTACCGATCGCGCTCCGTTCAAGGCGCCGAGTATGATTACTTCATCTCCGGAAGGACTCTGCACTACCATGTCGGTATCCTGATGATCATGCCCGCTGAAAATAATATCAAATCCGTCAACCTGTTGTCCGACGAGCTTACTGGCATTTTCATTACCGAGTTCTTCACTGTCCCCGCTATAGGTTTCATCGACTCCCGCATGGAACAGACCAACTATCAGGTCAGGTTGTTCCTGTTGTTGAATGATGGGAATCCATTTTTTTGCTGTCTGTACCATATCCTCAAAGCGAACCCCTTCGTATAGGTTCTGTGGAAGCCATTTTGGAATATAGGGAGTGATCATTCCCAACACGGCAATACGTAATCCATCGCGTTCAATAATCGTGTATGGATCTAATACCGGCTCACCGGTTTCAATCCAGACAGCATTGGCTGCAAGATACGGAAAATCAGCTTCCTGATAAACTCGCATGTACACATCGGGCCCCGCTTCAATATCATGATTACCCACCGATGCAGCATCGTACTGCATCGCATTCATCACTGAAGGAACGATGTGTGGATCATCGGTAGCCACAAAATTATAGTAATAGACAATTGGCTGACCCTGAAGGACATCTCCATTGTCTAGCAGAATAACACTCTGATCTAATGCCCGCTGTTCTTTCACATAGGAAGCTATCTGCATCTGCGAAGTAGGAGCGTCAGTATCCCGAATAAAATCGTAGGGGAACAGACTACCATGCAGATCACTGGTGGCAATAATCTTCACTGTCTTCTGCAGCTCTTCCGGCTTTATTACCGGCTCAGCCACCGGTTCGGGGATTATCGCTTCTTCGGCGACCGGTTCGGGGATTACCACTTCTTCAGCGACCGGTTCAGCAACAGGAATAACCGGTTCAGGTTCGGCAACGGGAGCAATTGGCTCCACTTCCTGAGTGGTGGCACACCCTGACAGGGTGAACAGCAGTATCATCGTGAACAGTAACAGGCCTGCAAATATATTCCTTTTCATGGATTCCTCCTGCGAATCATTTCTCTATTACTACCATAGTGTACAATCACCACACAATATTCTCAAGTTACTTTCGGAAAAGCGTCGGCTGTGATACAGTGCATCTTATGCATACAGCTGTCGATTTCCTGCTGGCGATCATGCTCGGAGGTACTATTTCCTGCATGGTCGTACTCAATACCCAACTCGGTGAACTGGCCACCATGCCCGTTTCATTCCTCATAAATCAGCTCGTCGGCATCATCGTGATCACCATAATCATGATCATACTCCGGATTAAACGGGGAAAACCAGCTGTTCGCCAAAAAGCTCCCTGGTATCTTTGGGGAGGAGGTATTTTCGGATTTTTCATCCTGAATGCAAATTATCTCACGATTGTCCATATCGGGGCCTCCCTTTCCATGGCTACTGCGGTATTCGGACAGTCTCTCGGTTCTCTTCTTTTTGATCTCACCGGATTCATGGGGAGAAAACGGTATGCAGTGAGCAGAAAAAAAGCCATGACCCTCACTGTAAGTCTTATCGGTATTGTGATCATGGCCTCTCAGGGGGGGGCTTTTGCCATCCCCTACGTTATCATCGGAACACTCACCGGCGCAATAACGATCGTACAGATGGTGTATAATTCACGATTTGCTGCCTACAAAGGGATTTTTTTCAGTGCCAGGCAGAATGTAATCAGCGGCCTGATCTTTGCTTCAGCTATCTATCTCATTACCGATGCGAAGACGGTTACACACGCATTCACTACCCTTCCCGATATTCCAATTTTCCTCATTCTCGGAGGAGGCCTGCTTGCCATAGTGGTCGTATCGGGAGCAAACTATGTCATTCCACGAATCCCTGCTATCTATTCGGCACTGCTGCTCAGCTCTTCACAGATTATTGTGAGTATAGTACTCGACCATTACCTCTATGATCTGTTCAGCGGCCGTCTGCTGCTTGGTGCTGTCATCATCTGCATCGGGATGGGAGGAAATGTCTGGGTAGACCAGACAGAGAAACGAAATAGCTCAACGGTCTGAAGCGATGCCATACCGGATAGGAAGGTCTTCAGCTACCTGCTCTGCCGGTTCAATAAACCCGTCCCGTATGAGATCTTCAAGACACTGCGCAATCCGTTCACGAGGAAAATCAATGCGCTTGGCGAGAGATTCGATATCGAGTGCACCCTGTTCAGTCAGAGAAACCAATAACAATCCCCGCAGTTGCCGATTGGATCCGGCAAATTTACTCTGTTTTGCATAATGGGCACTTCTTCGATTCGGATTGATCAGCACCTTTTTCAGATATACTCCGTAATCCATCAGCGCATAGTACCAATGCCGATAGTCAGTTTGAAACTGCAGTAAATCTTCCAGCTCACCTTTGAGAACTGTATCAGTTACCTGTGACTCATCCGGGTGAAATTGATGGATCAGCACCCGACGAATATTGGTTTCAAGATAGATGGCGGGCTTCTGGTAGGCGAAGGCCAGAATCGCGGCAGCGGTTGCAGGCCCGATCATCGGCATCTGGATGAGCTGATCATAATCAGCGGGTAACGTCCATCCGAATCGTTCACTTTCCCGAGCAATTGTCCGAAGTGCAAGTGCCCGTCGGTTATAGCCAAGTCCTCGCCAGGCCAACAGCACATCAGATATCTCAGTCTGAGCCATTTCGCGGAAACTCGGCCAGTGTGCAAGAAACAGCTGGTATTTGGGAAGAACACGATCGGTCTGGGTCTGTTGCAACATGAGTTCAGAGAGTAATATCCGGTACGGATCGTCAGTCTCCCGCCAGGGGAATGCTCTTTTCAGGGTCGCATAAGAATCCCACAGTGCATCACTGAACATACGCAGAGCAGCATTGCGACTGGATTTATCCAATACAGAGAGTGTTATGGGATCCGGTAATGACAGATCATTCATGCGGCTGTTCGCTCAACTGATGTGAGTTATGCCGTTCAGCCCGACGCTGTACACGCGCAGAACGTCTTTTAGCTCGTTCCCGGGCACGGCGCCGCTCTTCTTCTATGGTTTTACGATACGTCTTCCCACTTCCGATCATCACCGCGATAGGCTTCAGCGATTGGACGTTGGCACACACAATCTGCAATACACTGGTGATCGGCACGGCCAGGAACATGCCGGCGACACCCCAGATATACCCCCAGAAAGAGAGTGAAACTAAAATCACGAAGGGGCTGAGATTCAATTGCACACCCTGGATTCGAGGATCAAGAATATTGCCCAGCACGGTCTGAATGGAAATCATCAGGACCGCCACGTAGATGATATTTGCCCAGTTGGGAAAAAACTGCAAAAGTGCCATGACGATAGTCATCACCGTAATAATAATTGAACCGATGCTGGGAATGAAGTTGAGGATAAAGGCAAGCACACCCCACATGATGGCAAAATCAAGTCCGGTTGCCAGACAGGCAAGATAAAAAAGAACACCCGTGGCGATACTGATCACGGCCTTGAGCAGCAGATATTTCGATATTTGCCGATTCACCCGTTCAAACAGCACCGCTACCCGCATTCCTTTTCCCCGAGGAGCTGCAATTTTCAGTTTTGGTATCAGTGATTGACGCTCCAGGAGGAGAAACAGGACAAAGATATAGATCAGGGAAGCGGTTGAAACCACACTGATCGCTTTTTCACTAACGGAACTGAGTGAACTGAGGATGATACCCTGCCAGTCAAAGTTGATGTACGTGAGAAAACTGGTCCCCGCATCCAGATCCAGCAATTCAGCAAGCCATGCATCAATTACGGTAAATCTTCGGATGTACATCGGCAACCGTTGCACTAGCCGATCTATGGTGAAAAAAAAGAACCATCCGGCAAAGAGCAGAATAACCAGCAGCAGGAG
>Ga0334895_1000359_pt1 | contig 67314 bp, 53 predicted proteins | sample GraSluR3_MG_7_FD_207229 | JGI IMG/M metagenome (GOLD analysis project Ga0334895, IMG submission 207229) | Sludge microbial communities from methane-producing bioreactor in Wageningen University, Netherlands - Granular Sludge_31_05-R3 | ecosystem: Engineered > Bioreactor > Anaerobic >... | reverse complement strand
CTTGACGGAACAACCCTTACTGGTACCTGGACCCAAAACAATGGTAAGGGAAGGATAATATTTGAGTTTAACGACGAGTTCACTTCTTTTTCAGGAAAGTGGAGCTATAATGATGCCGAACCAATTTCGGGTCAATGGAATGGGATCAAAGAGGTGTTGATTAAAGTTAATGTCTCTGGGGATTATTCAACAAAATGGGGCGATATGACCCTGAGCCAGTCGGGCAACCAGGTAACCGGATCGTATAAACTCAATAACGGGAAGATTAGCGGTACGTTAACTGGAAAAGTGCTAACGGGTACTTGGACCCAAACGAATGCAAAAGGAAGGATTAGGTTTGAATTTAACGACGATTTATCGTCCTTCACCGGGAAGTGGAGTTACAACGATGCAGAGCCAACCTCTGGTGATTGGGACGGAAAGAAAAAATAGAAGGGAAACCTTAGTTTAGCCGAGGCTGCAGCCTCGGCTAAACAACCTCCTCGCTGACGCATAATTTCATCGTTGGGCTTTTCGGTAGCGAAGTTAGCTACTTCTTGAATATCTTGTACAATCCCAGAACGGCAATAATAATCCCTCCAATGGTTACACCCGCATAAGCAGGCTTGCTTAGGGTGAACGATCCCGAAAGCTCATTAATCACTATGTTTCCTAGTCCTGCGTGGGGCGAGTGGTTGTATGCCCAGTACACTATCACAAGTCCTACTACTAATAGCAAGATGCCAACAAAAACTTTACTCTTCATAGCAATTTGGGTTTATGGGTTAAACTTGGTTTTATGTTGCTAATTACTGGAGGCCATTATACAAACTTAGCAGGATAATTCGTAATCCCGAATAGATTTCATTGTAATGCTACACTTTTTTGTGTTGGACGTAACTCATTGTTTCGAGTTAACTTACACCTTACAGGTTAACCGCATAACTAAAGCGTTTTCGCCCTGCCCGTAGTAGTTCATCTTTTTATCAGTTGATGTGAACCCCATTTTTTGGTACAGCGTAATGGCCACGGTGTTGGTCTCTTTCACCTCCAGCGATATGGCATTGTAGGCATTAATTCTAGCAAAATCCTTGGTGTAGTTCATTAATTTTTCACCAATACCCAGCCCCCTAAATCTTGGGTTAGTGGCTATGGAATATATTCTCAGAACCTTACTGTTTCGGCGTGTGGTTAATATCAGGTAGCCCCCAATTTGATTATCAATATCGGCAACCACAAAATGGCAGGTTAGGCTTTTGGCTAAGTATCTGAATTGTCTCCTGTTAAATGATTCGGTGCCAAACGACTGGGTTTCGATTTCAAAAATCGAAACCAAATCGTTGGCGGTTACGGGTCGTATGGTTAGCTTCGTGCTCATCACTGATGCTTGTTCTCAAGGCTTTGCACAAAGTGGTTTATAATTCGGTAGTACAGCTCATCGCCCAGAATGGTGTCCTCAACTCCGTGGTCGATGCTGGGGTTATCGTTTATTTCAATAATCACTGCTTTGTCATTTATCATCTTCAGGTCGACTCCGTAAAGCCCCTTGCCTATAAGCGAAGTGGCCTTAACGGCTGTTCGGAGGATGGCTTTTGGTACCTTGTAAATGGGAATGGCCTCAGCCATGCCGCTGCGGCTTTTCCCAGAGTTCTTATGGTAGTATATTTGCCAATGGCCTTTGGCCATATAGTATTTGCATGCGTAAAGCGGCTCGCCATTGAGCACTCCAATGCGCCAGTCGAAATCGGTAGGCAGATACTCCTGGGCAAGCACAATGGATGAGCGTTCAAAGTACTCGTTCAGAAACTGCTCGTAATCATCGCTTTTCTTCACCTTCTTCACCCCATGCGAGAATGATCCATCGGGTATCTTCACAATAAATGGAGCGCCAAGTAAGCCCGCTACTTCATCGAAGCTTATGGTGTTTGACTTGAAGATTAGGGTTGATTTTGGCGCCGATATGCCCTCGCGTGCCAGCAACTCGTTAAGGTAAACCTTATTGGTACATCGAATTATGGAGAGCGGATCGTCAATCACCACCATATCGGCTTGCTTGGCCTTTTGTGCCACCTGAAAAGTTATGTGGTTTAGGGCGGTGGTTTGCCTAATGAATAGTGCATCGAACTCCATCAATCTGAGCAGATCCTGTTCCGTTATCAGCTCTGCATTAATATTCATCTTCTTGGCAATATCAACAAATTTAGCCAACGCTTTTTTGTTGCTGGGGGGGAACGCCTCGTTGGGATCGTGGTAAATGGCCAGATCGTAGCGTGGAACCTTTTTTGTACGAGGATTTCTCCACACCTTACGGTTGAACCTGTTCAGCGCCTCGGCAAAGTGGTTCTGCTCCTCATCAGTTAAATCAACAAGCTGTAGTGGCATTATGGCCTCAATCTGATTTTTCGACTTCGTGTTAAGGGCAACCCTAAGAATGGGGTAGGGATAGTTGTCGAATACAAATCGTGCAATTTTTTCGAGCCCAGGCTCGGTGCAGGTTCCAAAAAATACGTTTAGATGCCAAATCTCATCAGTAATCTTTTGCTTCTCAATCCAGCTGTGGCAAAGCTTATGCAGCGAGCTATCCATCCGAAGACCTGCACCCGATTCTAGCTTATTTAGCACTTCGGGCGATGGAATTACCCTGTGACCACGTGCGGTGGCCAGCAGCGAGCAGTAGTAGCCCTCGGAGTTGTAGGAGATATCACCACATAGGTTTATCACAAGGTTGGGGTCGCTCTCCGATTGGTGCTTAAGATACTCCGATGCGGTGATTATGCTCTCGGTGGGGTAGTAAGGTTTCCAGATCGAGAGTTGATCCAGAAGGATAAGTACGTTTTGCATCGATAACTTATAAGTAGAGTTTATTTTAAGTGTATGATAATTAGATTTATGACCAGTGCTTTTTGCTGTTAGATTCGATGCAAAGATTAGCACAAAATCGATTGGTTGTTTCGCTCTTTTAAATTATTTTTTTACAGTGGTCTAAACCTTTGTTTTCTATGTGGATATGATGTGTAAGCCTATGGATTTTTCACAAAGTATAGTGCCAATTTCTGACTCTTTGTTGGGCATAGAAACTAATTGGGGTGTTCTCTCGTAGTAGAGTGTGATACTATTTGATGTTGGTTTACCATAAATTCCCAATGCTATGTACAAAACCATTGCAATTCATACCCGTTCAACCTACTGGACACACGTAGAAACCAATGAAGAGTCCAGCGTGGTTGATGCCGATGATTTGGCCAAGGAGATTGAGATTCAATCCAACAAATTTGCTGACGATGGCTATGAGGTAATATCTATAAATCCCATAACATCAGGAAGTTTTGCCAATGGCAATGGTTATGTGCATACCGAGAGCGTGGTGATTACTGCACGACTTGTAAAAAAGTAGTATAGGTTCAGGTGTAGCAGCGTGGCTTTCTCTAGGGGTTACCATTTCCCTTTTCTCCTATAAACAATACCGATTGCTCGTGCAGCAGTTGATCTTACTTCTCGTCATTTCGTTCATATTGCAAACTAATCAACCTTAAGTTCGATATGAAAAAAATGATGCCAGTCTCTTTTGCTCTACTTTTTGTAAGCGCCTTTGCTTTTGCTCAGCCCATAGAGCAAACCCACAAAACCAAGGTAATGCCTTTGGGTGTATTTCATTTCAACTACCCAAACCTCGATGCGGTTAAGGTAGCCAAGGAGGATCAAATTTCTGTGCTTAATGAGCCCTACCAATCGCAAATACTCCACATTGCAAAGGCTATAGCCGAGTTTAAGCCAACCATTATTGCTGTTGAATCAAATCCTGGGAGACAGGCTAAAATGGATTCGCTTTATAGCGAGTATGTTTTAGGCCGATTCTCTCTTGGGAAAAATGAAATTTTTCAACTAGGCTTTAGGCTAGCCAAAATGCAGGGCGCTATTGGCGTGCATTGTGTTGATGATATGGGAAAATACTACGAGCACGTGGGAGCTGTTTTTGGCGATTCTGTGCGACTATCGAAGTTAGAAGCATACAACGATAGCCTAATGAAGGCAAAAGGCTCTCAAGCAGCTAAAAAAGTTAATAATGTTATCGACGAATTAGTGCGCACAAACCAACCTGAGCACATAAAGGAGAGGCTGGGGGTTTACCTGTCGGGCTTATTTTGTTACGAGGAAACCGAAGGCGATTTTTGGGGAGTAGATTTTGAAACTAGCCGATGGTATAGCCGTAATCTCAGGATCTTTAGGAACATTCAGCGGATACCCCGTTCAGCCGACGATAGAATACTTCTTATTATTGGTGGCGAGCACCTCAATCTACTATACCCTTTCTTTGATGCATCGCCAGAGTTCGAGTTGGTTTCGGCATTGCCTTACCTAGAGAAGGCCAAAGAGGCATCGCTGCAGTAAGGGTTAACTTATGCGAACGCCCAATACCAGCATATCGTCAACCTGCTTCCTGTCGCCCTTGTACTCCTCAATGGTTGTTTGTAGTGTAGATTCCTGTTGCGGGCAATTCATTTTGTGAATGCTTAGTAGTAGCTCGCGAAAATTCTGCATCAGAAACTTGATGTTTTTGGGACCACCAAACTGATCGGCGTACCCATCGGAGTAAAGGTAGAGCATATCGCCCTTCTGCAGCTGAAATATTTTGTTGCAGAAGGGCTTGTTGCCAAGTACATGGTGCCCAATGGGCATTTTATCGCCCAGAATTTCAACCAGCGTGCTCTCTTCCTTATGAGCCAGTCGGTGGTTTACTGATGGATCATCCATTTGAATAGCACCTCTTCTTACCACCATTGCAGAAAGGTAGGCTCCCGCAAACTCCATCTCAAGGCTATTTGGGTCAATTATGGCAATGGCCATATCCATACCATCGGCCTGATCGATCTTGCCTTTCTCCTGATTTAGCGACAGAAGTACCATATCGCGCATTTGCGATAGTATGCTGGCTGGTTTTATATTGGCATCGTGACTGGCAATTTCCCTTAGCAGGGTTATGCCCAGCATGCTCATGAATGCACCGGGAACCCCATGGCCTGTGCAGTCTGCAGCGGCAATTAAAATCTTTCCACTTGCAAGCTGCGAAGTCCAGAAAAAATCGCCGCTTACAATATTTTTAGGCTTGTACAGAACAAACGATTCCCATGGCAGCTGCTGCATGGTGTTTTGACTAGGAAGCACCGCGTTCTGAATACGGCTTGCATAGGTTATGCTGTCGGTAATAAGGCGCTGTTGCTCGGCAATTTGGTCGCGCTGGCGGGTTACAAAATCGCGCTGTTGTTCAATTTCCTCCTTCTGACTTTCAATTTCCTCCTTCTGGTTGCTAATCTCTATGTTTTGTTCAATCAGCAATTCGTTTATCCTGTTCTTTTCGCGGTATGCATAGAAAATGAAGGCGGAGAGTATCCCTGCAAGCAGAAAGGCTACCACAAAAAATATTAGCACAACCCTTTGCCTATCGAGCCTAGCCTCCTGTAGGGCTTCACGCTGTCGTGCAAGTAGTTCCTGCTCTTTTTCTCGTTTTTCAAACTCATACTGCATCTCCAGCTTGGCAATGTCGCTGGAGTTGAGGCTATCCTTGTAGTTCGTATGGTTTTTGAATGCGGCTAAGGCCTTGCCCATTTCGCCTATCTGCGAATAGATGCTCGACAGGCAAAAGTAGGCCTCGCTTATATCGGGAATAATCCTGTGCTTCTTTGCAAATTCAAGGCTTTGGGTAAAGTACTTATGAGCCAAGGTGGGATGGTTGTTGCGCATCTCAATTTTTCCAAGATGGCGGTAAAGCGAAGCTAGATCGAGGCTGTCGCCCACACTAGTTTTAAGCGCAATGGCCTCGTTCAAATGCTTGCGTGCTCTTTGGTCGTCGCCCTGATCGAGAAAAATAACACCAAGGCTAATGTGGTTTGCTGCCTGGCCGAAAATATTCTCGGTCTTTAAATTTATATCGAGCACCATTTGGGTGTACTCTAGCGCTTTGGAATAGTTCCCCAGCTTATGGTATATGCTTCCAATTTCGCTTAAGCTAAGGGTTACCCCCACGCTGTTACCTGTTGTTTGCTCAATGTTGCGGTAGTACTCCAAGGCCGATTCGGCGTATTGCATTGCCCTGTCCAACAGATCGAGCCTTTTAAAAAGCCGTGCAATGCCAAGTGATGTCCATGCTAAGCCCTCTTGCTCGCCAACCTCCTCGTGTATATCCATGGCTTTGAGGAAGTTTTCTATGGAGTGTTGGTACTGCCCAATAACTGCGTACACATTGGCAAGGTTCACCAGGGTTCGCGCAACCTCAGCCTTGCTGTTAATTTCTTTATTGATTTCTAGCGCCTGAAGATAGTAGTCGAGAGCCGTTAGGTAATTGGTTTGGAGCTGATTTACGTTGCCAATACGGTTAAAGGCAAGCGCTTTGCCAGCCATATCGTTTCGCTCGTTAGCAATCTGTAGCGAAACGGTAAAATGTTTGTTAGCCTGTTCAAACTTATTCTGAGTGTAGTATAAGTATCCAATTTGGTGGTAAATGGCTTGAAGCTGGGCTGCATTTTTCGACTCCTGAGCAAAATCAATGGCTTGGTTAGCAAGGATTAATGCTGAGTCGGGATCCGACTGCGTATATATAATCGATTTGTTTAAAAGGCTATCAGCTGTACTGGTGGGGTGTTGCTGCAAGGGCGCTTGTCCGCTAGCATTTAATACAAAAAAAATCAGCAAAAAGTTGAGAAGTATTGTCTTAGTGCAACTAGCCATAAGGGGTGTGCCGGTTTTTGTGAATACCATTTGGTTGCTAAATTAAACTTTTTTACCGTTTCAAATTACATAACCCTCGAATAATATGGATGAAAACGCTTTTTAAAAAGTAGATACTAATAAAACATTTTGTACTTTTAACCGTGAATAATTCTGCTTGGCAGATATTGCACTGGTTTTTAGTGGTTTTAGTTTAACAAATTCTAACAGAGTTACGGTATGGCTATCCGGTTTAAAATGAATATCAGAGCAAAACTTTTGGCATACGTTCTTGCAACTTCTATCTTGGTACTTGGTTTTATAGGTGCTTTTATTCAGTATAGAACCTATAGAATTGCCCTAAACGATGCTCAGTCTTTTGCCTTAAGCTCAGCGGAGAATGCAGCCAATATAGTAAAGTCGGAGCTGGAGTTTGACCTTGGCTTTACCCGTTCGTTGGCTCACTCCTTTTATGGCTATCATAAGCTTGATGACACTACCCGCGATAGCATCTATTTTGATGTAATTAGAAATCAAATTGAGCAAAACCCTCGCTACGCCACCATTTGGTATAACCTTGAGTATTGGGCAATTGACCTCACCTACAACAAGAACTTTGGGCGACGATCCATATCAACCTTTATGAAGAATGGGTATAGCCAGATCCAGATTGATCAGCGTAATATAACTGGTGACATAGTTGGTAGCGATTACCATAAGGCTAAGGTGAACAATTCTGAGCTGCTTTCGAACCCCTATTTCTACAAATATGATGGGGTGAATGAGGTACTAATGACCAGCGTTAGTGCTCCTATTCGGCATAATGGATACTTTGTTGGCCTGGCAGGGGTTGATGTTACCCTCGACAAGTTTCAGGAGACCATTAGAGGAATTAGGCCTTACAATAATTCTCAAGCCTTCCTGCTATCAAACAATAGCACTCTTGTTGCCCATACCAACGAGCTAAATCTGGGTAAAATATTTCAGGAGGTGTACCCCGAGATTGCCATGGAGCATAGGGTTTCAGAGAAAGTGCAGATGGGTATCTCGTATAGCTTTAGCTGGGATTTTGATGGTAAAGAGCATTTAGTTACCATTGCGCCTGTTGATGTGGGAAACTTTAACACCCCATGGTCGGTGGGTATTATTATACCTATGGATGAAATTATGGTTGAGGCTCATAAGTCAACAACGTATGGCTTGCTGGTTGCTGCCTTGGGCTTATTTATTCTTGTTCTGGTTTTATACTACGTATCAAAAATTATTACTAGGCCTATCATCCAAACTACTGCTGTGCTCAACGATTTGGCGCTGGGTGATATCGATAGAAATAAGGAGCTTAGAATTAATACTGGCGACGAGCTTGAGGATATGGCTCAATCCGTAAATAGGCTGATTGAAGGCCTTAACCTTACCGAGAGTTTTGCCCGCGAAATTGGGAAAGGTAATCTTGATGCTGAGTTCAAAATCCTTAGTAACAAGGATCTTTTGGGCACGGCCCTTATTGATATGCAAAATAGCCTGAAGCAGGCCAAGCAAGCCGAGGAGGAGCGTAAGCTCGACGAAAAGAAACAGAACTGGGCAACGCAAGGAATGGCAAAGTTTGGAGATATCTTGCGTCAGAACAACGATAACCTAAACGAACTGTCATTTAACACCATTCGAAACCTGGTTGACTATACCGAATCCAACCAGGGTGGAGTGTTTATTCTCAACGATAACGACAATGAAAATCCTTTCCTTGAGATGACTGCTTGCTATGCCTTCGATAGACGAAAGTTTATGGAAAAGTCCGTTGAGATGGGTGAGGGGCTTGTGGGTAGATGTTTTCGCGAGGGCAAAACCATTTACATGACCGATGTGCCAGCAGATTACATCACTATAAGCAGTGGGCTAGGGCAGGAACGACCCCGTTGCCTAATCATCGTCCCACTAAAGTATAATGATATGGTGCTTGGCGTAATCGAAATGGCTACATTTAAGGTGTACGAGAAGCATCAGGTAGAGTTTATTGAGAAGTTGGCCGAAAGCATTGCAGCAACAATTGCAAGCGTGAGGATTAATATTCGAACCACCGAGCTGTTAGCAAAATCGCAGCAGCAGGCCGAGGAGATGCAGGCACAGGAGGAGGAGATGCGTCAGAATATGGAGGAGTTACAGGCAACCCAGGAGGAGATGGAGCGAAAGCGTGCCGAGCAAGAAAAGATGCAGGAGGATTTTCAGAAGGAGATTATGTTGCTGAACGCGTTGATGAATAACATTCCCGATTACATCTACTTTAAGGACGAGAGTAGCCATTTTATGCGCATTAGCAAGTCGATGGTTAAGCTTTTTAATGCCAATTCACCCGAAGATTTGGTTGGCAAATCCGATTTCGACTTTCACACAAAGGAGAACGCCGAAAAGTTCTTTATGGAGGAACAGGAGATTATGCGTTCCATTAAACCAATTGTTGACAAGGTGGTTCAAGAAAAGTTTGATGATGGCCGTGAACAGTGGGTGTCGACAACCAAAATGCCACTATTTAACACAACCGGAGAGGTGGTTGGAACTTGGGGGATTAGTAAGATTATTACGGATTTGAAGCAAGCCGAAATTAAGGCTCAGGAATTGGCCTCGGAAGCTGACAAGCTAAAAGGAATCATTAATGCTCACGAGGGAGAGTATCAGGCCATTGTAAAAGCGCTCGATTCAACCACATTTGTTACTGAGTACACAATCGATGGGACTATCATCAGAATTAACGAGCCGTTGCAAACCATTATGGGTAAACCTTCCGAAGAGGTGGCGGGTAAACACCACGCCGACTTCTTCCGCACCAAAGCCGATGACGATGCATCGTACCATGATTTTTGGGACGACCTTCGGAGAGGAATTGTCCGTCAGCGCGTATTCAAGGGATCTGTTGGGGGCTCAAGGCTTGTGCTTAACGAAACCTACTCGCCCGTTAAGGATAGCGAGGGGAGTGTTGAGAAGATTATTGCCATTGCTGTAAGAGGATAATAGATGGCCAAAAGAATAGAGATATATAATACCTTTGAGGAATCCGAAGAAAATACTCATCGAATTAACCTCAGCTTATCTTATTGGCAAAGGTGGATTAAGGGTATTGAACTCTCCGAATTTGCTTTAAAGTGTGTAAATGAATCCTCGGTGGTTTATTCCACAAAATCAGGAAGCCATCAGTTCAATCTTTTCCTGCCAAAGAATAAAAAAGAATGAAGCTTGCATCCTTCTTTAACTCAATAATTGATTGCTTTAACAAACACAATGTTAAACATTTAATCGTTGGAGGACATGCCGTAAATGTTTATGGGTATATAAGGTCAACTGTCGATTTGGATATTTGGATTGATAAATCTGACGAAAATCTTGAATACCTACGACAAGCATTAGTCTCATTTGGTTATCCACAAGAGCAATGTCAACAAGGGATAGATGAGATAAGAAATAATAGAAATATTGGAATTTTTGATGATGATGATAATAAAATTGATCTAATCCAGCTATACTCTACACGCTTAAGTTTTAGTGAAGCGTATAGTCGAAAACACTCCATCGACAAGGGAGATGTAACTCTTCACGTTATCTCCTTGGATGACTTAATAGGCACGAAACTATCGGCAGGGCGCCCCCGCGACCTAGACGATGTTAGGGAATTATCCAGATTACGGAGTAATGAAGAAGTATAAATATTTACAAATTAATCATTCCATAAAGCATCCTAATCTCCTCGGCCCAAAGGTCGGGTTCTATGGTTTCCAGCACAATGGGAATATTGTCGAAACGTACATCGTTCATTATCCTTTTAAACACATCAATGCCCAGCAAGCCTTGCCCTATGCTGTGGTGCCTATCTACCCGGCTACCCAACTCCTTCTTGCTGTCGTTTAGGTGCATCCCCATTAGCTTGTCAAAGCCAATAATTCTATCAAAATCATTCCAAGTTGCGGTGTAGCCCTCTTCCGATTTAATATCGTATCCCGCCGTAAATGCGTGGCAAGTATCTATGCAAACCCCAACTCGCGATTTATCCTCAACCCTATCGATAATATATGCCAAATGCTCAAAGGTATAGCCCAAGTTGTTTCCTTGTCCCGATGTGTTTTCAATAACCGCTTTTACTCCCGTTGTTTTATCAAGCGTTATATTTATGCTTTGGGCAATGGTGTTTAGGCATTCCTCATCGCTTACCTTGCCCAGCGAGCTGCCCGGATGAAAGTTTAGCCTATCGAGACCCAGCTGCTCACAGCGCCGCATCTCGTCGAGAAAGGCAGCGCGGGATTTTTCCAACGCATCTTTTTCAGGATGGCCAAGATTTATGAGGTAGCTATCATGTGGCAAGATATGCTGGGGCAAATAATTATACTTCTCGCAGTGCTCTTTAAATTTCCTAATGCTCTCAGTTGTTAGGGGCGGGGCAACCCACTGCCGCTGATTTTTGGTAAAAAGTGCAAAGGCTTTGGCTCCTATCTGGTGGGCATTAATGGGGGCATTCTCAACGCCCCCCGCTGCGCTTACGTGTGCTCCAATGTATTTCATAGTAAAATTTTTTTTGCAAGCATAAAGATATAACAAACCGTATGAGAATAAAAATGCTATCGCTATGGCAACCCTACAGGGTGATTCCAAAGCTATGCACCACCTACGGAGGCAGGTGTTTTACCCCAGAGGGGTGCAATATTTATGGAAAATGATTTGGTTTCTGTTGTTGCGTCTCGCTATATAACTCTACCGTTACTATTTTATCGTACTTGTGATTTAATGTGTGCCATATCGCCCGCAAAATATCCGCCCCAACAACATCATTCACAACCATTTTTCCATATCTTTGCAGCGTAATGGTTCCAACTAGGCTTTTTAGCCTCTGGATTAAAAGGGAATGCCGTGTAAATCGGCAACAGTTCCCGCTGCTGTAAGCTTCATTAACCAATGGGTACCCCAGCCACTGTCCCGCCAACCGGCGAGATGGGAAGGCGCCCCAAAGGGAAGTAAGTCAGAAGACCTGCCATTAGTTGCCTCAATTCAGATACGCTTTCGGGATAAAAGCGCGGATGAGAACCTCACAGTCCACATCCAATCCCCCAACGGTGTCTGCAACAAGGCAAATAATTAATGCCTCAGGTGGCAAGGGTTTACGGTCTGCCATAACTTGCGCCCTTGCCCCTGTTTTGAACTTTGTTATACTATGCAGAATAACTGGCCATATGGGATATTACTATTAGCACTAATGCTCCTGAATGCACTAGGGGCGTTTGCGCAGCACTTGCTATCCGATACCATAAGCCTCGAGAGCGTAACTGTTTACCAACGAAGGCAGGCCAGCGGTTTGCAGACTGGAATCAAATCTATATCCATAGATACTCTTGTTATTACTGAAAAACAAGCCTTAAGCCTAGCCGAGCTACTGCAGGAAAACAGCCCAATCTTCATAAAAACCTATGGACGTGGTGCGACGGCAACGGCATCTCTCCGAGGAACAAGTGCTTCGCATACCAAGGTGTATTGGAATGGACTTCGAATAAATTCGCCCATGAGTGGCGAGGCCGATTTTTCCCTGATTCCTCTCTATTTTATTGATGATGTTGCCATTCACTTTGGTCAGTCATCGATGAGCTTTGGAAGTGGAGGACTGGGAGGCTCGGTAAGTCTCCAGAGTACACCCAATTGGGGTAAGCAGTATGGGGCAAAAATTTACCAATCCGTTGGCAGCTACCAAACCTACTCCACAGCAGCCATATCAACCTATGGCAAGGGTAAGGTGAAGGCTCAAACCCGACTATTCCGCGAGGCATCGGAGAATAGTTTTAGTTACAGGAACATTGCAAAAATTAATAAGCCTACAGAGATACAACAGAATGCCGATTATCTGAAGTATGGTGTTCTTCAGGAGGTTTACTTTAGGCAAGATGAGAATAGTATGCTATCGGCAAAATTTTGGGCACAACAAACTGATAGGGGTATTCCCCAGCTTATGACTAGCTTTTCGGCAAGAGAGATTAATAGGCAGCAGGATATCAACCTTAATTCCATAGTGGAGTATCGGTGGGGAGGAGAGAAAGTGTCTTGGAGGGTAGCTTCGGGGCTATCGTACATGAATCTCACCTACGATTTTAGTAAGCTGTCGCTTGAGGGTAACCCATTGCCAGTGCTAAGCACAACCAGCAAGTCATGGAGCTGGTACAACAGGGCATCGATGGATTGGATTACAAAGGATTGGATCACGGTTAATGTTCAGGCCGAGGTGAATAGGCATTGGGTCCAATCCTCCGAGGCGATTGTAGGTAATGGATATGTTGGAGATCAAACGCATGGCGCCATAAGAGCCACCCTAATGGCAACGCCAACGGACAGACTTTCCCTCACAGCTCTTGTTGGCGAGGAGGTGTTTTCAGGTTTTTATACACCACTGTCAGCCTCAATCTCTTTTAAGTATAGGCTATTACACGAGAAATCTCTTTTTGCGAATGGGGGGTATTCGCGTAATTTTAGTTATCCGTCGCTTAATGATTTGCACTGGCAGCCAGGAGGTAATCCTAACTTGAAGCCCGAAGATGCACAGTCGTGGGAGGTGGGGTTACAGTATCAATTCCAATACACAGGATCACAGCTAAATGTCGATGCGAATCTTTTCTCTTCTAACATTAATAATTGGATTATGTGGCTTCCGCATCTTAAGGGTTACTGGGAGCCTGTAAATCTAGCTCAAGTTGAGGCTAAGGGAGCCGAGGCTTCTTTATCATTAAACCAGAAAATTGGTAAGGTAACACTAAAAATGAGAGGCAATTACAGTTATACTAAGTCAACCATCGAGAATGCTGGTGGGGTAATGCGCCCTGAGGCGCACGGCAAGCAGATTCCTTTTATACCTATTCATTCGGGAGGGGTTTCAATTAACGCATTATGGCGTAACCTTCATGCAGTATATTCTTTTACGCACTTCTCCGAGCGATACACCACCACTAGTAATAACCCTAATTCGGTTCGTAAGCTATATCCATACTATATGAGTAGTGCGGCTGCAGGCTGGGATTTTACTCTATACAAAAAGCCAATGGGAGTTCAGCTTAGGGTCGATAACATTTTCAACGAGAGCTATCAAACCATACTTTGGCGACCAATGCCGGGGCGCAATTACAGCTTTACCCTTAGAGTTGAATTATGATGATAAACGGGTTATACGAACATATAGGTAGTCGAAAAGTGCATTTAACTATGTTCTTTTCCTTGATGCTTATTTATTTTGCAACACTACTCTCGGGTTGTATGAATGATGATGTTTTACCAGTAACTCCTGTTGATCTCTTCGGGAGCCGAGGTGTTTTTATTATCAACGAGGGCAATTATCTGTACGGAAACTCTAGCCTAAGCTACTACGATATTGAATCGGGCGAGGTGGTGAACGATATTTTTTCGCTGGCCAATGGTGTACCGCTGGGAGATGTGGCGTACACCATGGCCTTGCACAACGGTAAGGGTTACATTGTGGTAAATAACTCGGGATGCATTCACGTGGTTGATGCCAACACGCTGCTGCATGAGGCAACCATAGAGAACCTACCATCGCCCCGCCATATGCTTTTTATTGATAACGAATTGGCTTTGGTAAGCGACCTGTACGCTCGCGCCATTAGCATTGTCAATACATCAACATATCAAGTAGAGGGTACAATTATAACGGGCGATTCATCGATGCCCTACTATCGCCATTCGTCGGAGTATCTTTTAAGGGTTGGCAATAGGGTGTACACCAATTCATGGAGTTACGATAATCAGGTGTTGGTAGTAGATTTAGAGCAGATGCAGGTGGTTGACTCAATTCGTGTAGGTTTACAGCCACTGGCTATGGTAAAGGATATGAACACCAACCTTTGGGTAATAAACGATGGAGGCTTTGCTGGTAGCCCCATGGGAACAGAGGTTCCATCGCTAGTGATGATAAATACCGTTACCAACACGGTGGAGAAACAATTTAACTTCTCGTCAACCACCGATGCTGTTGGGCAAATGGCAACCAATGCTGCAGGCGATTCGCTATACTTTATCTGCAACCATCTTTACGTAATGAGCATCTACGATACTGAGTTACCAGCCGAACCCCACATAGCACGAAACGGAAGAACCTTCCGTGCGCTTGGTGTTGACAAACAAACTGGCGATATATACATATCCGATGCAACCGACTTTATGAGCGAAGGCAAGGTTTATCGATTTACACCAAAAGGCTTACCTATTGATACCGTTGGGGTGGGAATTATTCCGGGCAATTTCTGCTTTAACTAGCGTTAGCCAACCCTTCGCGATGCTGCTATAAATATAATTAGGGGTATAATGGTTAGCCCTAGCACAACGAAGGCAACCCAAGGCTGCAGCTGCTCAGGCGAGATTATTATATTCAGTCCAACACCAAAAAAGATGAGCACAATGATCATCTTTAAATACCTAAGAAAGCGGGTTGACAAAGTGTATTGCCTTAGCGCATTTTGTTCAGTAATTTTTACAGGATAGTTTAGCAGATGCGGATATCGCAGTAGTTGCCCAATGCCTATGTAAAGTAATGTGGACAATATGCATAGTACAAGTAAATGGGTGTTGAAATTTAGTATGAACACAAGAGCCCAGAACGATACTATTGCCAACCAACCATTTATTTCGGTAATGTAATCGAAGGCACTCTTCGGCACGTTAACTCTTGGGCGATTGCTCATTGTTGAATTTCTTTAGCCCCTTTCGGTGGTTTGCCCAAATCCTAAAAATGTGAAATACAGCTAGGGCAAAAGCCAACACACCAAGCCCAATGGCTATGTATAGGAACCATTGCGTTGGGTTCTCGGAGTAAATTTTTTGATATCCCCAAAGCACTAGAGACATTGTAGCTGCAAGAATAAGCGATATGTACTTGGTGTTGAAACCTGAGTTTCGGTCGTAGCGGTTGGGTCGGCGGAGGTTTACCATGGATTTACTATTTGCCCCCAAATATAAGTTAAATTCAACGTTCACCAAAGGGGGTGTTCGTTTATGAACACTTTTTGATCGAATTTGAACAAATATATCCAAGTCAATATAGGGGCAATCTATTGCATTCCAACTACAAACGTTTTGTGGTATAAGATGTGAAGTGTGAGGGGCAAAACAAATATAATTATGCCATTCACAAAAGGAAAGCAAACATCTATTCTTCTCATCTTTCTAAAGATTGCTCTATTGTACTCCTGCCAAAAGGACGATACCATTGTGCAAAGCCTTTTCGACCTGTCGGGTGCACCCCTACAATACGACGACAGCAATGCCTCAAGGCATTTGAATGTGGTGGCAGTAAGTATGATTTGCTCAAAAGGTAAATCGGAAAACATTAGTACAGTTCGGCAAAAGGCCACTGAGGCCAAAGAGCAACACCCCAATGCTGAGCTAATTCTGTTTAGCGAATCGGTTCTAGGCTGGTATATCGACGATGATAACCCCGAGCCCTATCAGCGTAGCATAGCCGAAACTATACCTGGCCCAGCCACCGACAGCATTGCCAAAACAGCAAAAGAACTAGGATGTTACATAGGGCTGGGGTTAACCGAACTTAATACCGGAAACCTTTACAACTCATTTGTACTAATTGATCCTAACGGTGAGATAATGGCAATACACCGTAAGGTAAATATTACTCCCGAGGATATTTTAAGCGGAATAACACCAGCCGCTAAGGTCGATTCGAGCGTTACGCTTGTTACCATTAACAACATAAAAATTGGGATGATTATCTGCGCCGATGTGAATGGGTTCTGGCTTACCAAGCAGCTCACCGATCGCAAGGCGGAGGTAATTCTTCACCCCATGGCATCGGAAGTTCCTATGTTTAAAATCGATGCAGTAAGCCGTCAGTTCAATGCCTGGGAGGTTTTTGCCAACCGTTACGGAACTGAACTCAACCGAAAGTATAGCGGCACAACGTTTATTGCCGACCCAGCTGGAACAATTCGTGTTGGCGATAGCCAGATGGAAGGGTTTTACTATTACAGAATAGGAGTGAACTAGCATGAAATACACAAACATAATATTTATAGTATTAGCCACGGTCATACTTACTATTGGTGTTAAGAACAATAATGCTTATGCTCAGAGCAAACCCGAGTCTAGCACAGTTTGGTACATTGGAACTAACCCAGTGGCCATTCCCCTAGGGTTTTCGATAAAGGATGAGGTTAAACGCTTTCTGCCTATTGCCACAGGCAATGAGTACGGGGCAAATGTTGTGGGCGGATTCTTTTTTCGTCCAAACCAGAACATTGAGGGAAGGCTTTCGTTATCAAACATCCATCAGGTGGCATTTGTGGGGCAGTTTCATTTGGGCACAAATTATTACTTTCATAAGGGCAAAATCAACAATAGTAAAATGGGCTGGTACATTGGCGGCTTTGCCAAGTATTGGGATTTTTACAATAGACAAACCGATATTCACTTCCACAATATTTCACCATACATCGGTGCTGGATATACCTTTTCGGCTAAACGATTTCTGGTAGACTTACGTATTAACCAAACCCTAGCGGTTTACTCTTGGTCTAGCCTTGCGCATACAAAGGGCAATGCAGCCTGGATGTTCTCGCCATGGCCCGAATTTATTCCTGTGATTCCTACCATTTCATTAACTATTTCATACAAACATAAAAAGAGTAAAGCTATGAACAAGCATATTTTTTTCGATAATCTAACAGCATCGGTTGGTGCTATGGTCGCTGGTAAGAAGAAGTTTTTTGCCAATAGTATACAAAGCCCAACCTTCGAGGAGCAGGTTGCAGCAGTAGAGCTTGAGTTTCCCAAAATTGCTGGCGAGGGCGTTTACGAAGTGCGCGCTAGAACCAAGGCGGGCGATCTCGATCCAGCGTTCTGTGTAGCTCAATGGAAAGGTCCCGATTTCCCAACCATTATCTACAACCATGGTAACAACGAGCGCCCCTTCGAGTTTAAAAAATCGGCAAAAAACACTTTCTACAATATCTTTATAAATACCAAGGATACCATCGAGGCCAATTTAATAGTTGTAAGGGCGCCATTTCATAATAGTTCGCTTAAGCAATATCAGGACACTATGGTTGACCTTAGCAACTTCACGGCTATGATTGCTACATCTGTAAAACTTAACGAAGAACTAGTCAAGGAAATTAGAAAGAATTCAGCTGCTCCAGTAATTATTAGTGGCATTAGTTTAGGTGGTTGGGTAACAAACATACACCGTGCAATATACAATACCTCAACAGCATACGCCCCACTAATGGCAGGAACGTATCTTGGAGAGCTATTTATTAAGAGTAAATACCGCAAAATGGCATCGGATATTGCATTGCACAACCCTCAAGAAATAAGGAGAGTGCTCAATTTTGATGATCTTTTTACAAGGCAAGACACCCAAAACTTATTCCCTCTACTATCAAAGTACGATCAGTTTATTGAGTACGATATTCAAAAAGAGAGTTACAACGGTTATCCATTAAAAACAATTGAATGTGGTCATGTAACGGGTGCTATCAATTCAAGCGAGCTAAGGAATCATATCCTTTCTGTTTTAAGATCGATTGATAAATAGAATGCAAAGATGAAGAAGTGGCGGACAAAAAATGGTTACCATATTTTCCGTGTAGTTACCGGAAGGAGTAATGCTTACCTCGTTTCCTACGGGGGCAGGAACATCCTTGTCGACACTGGCACTTCTCCATACTATAATCGCTTAATTAAAAACATCAATTCGATTATAACTTATAGCGAGCATATTGATATGATTGTGCTAACCCATACGCATTTCGATCATTGTCAGAATGCCTCACGCCTCAGGCGCGATCATGGCAGCATAATTCTTGCAAGTAGGTACGAGTCGGAATTCGCTAAGAAAGGTTATACACCTATCCCCAAGGGAACTTGGGCGTATTCGAGACTCATATCAAAAATTGGTAGCCCAATTGGCTCTAGTTTTTTGGGCTATCCACTGTTCCCCATTGATATTGAGGTGGAAGATGAGTATGCCTTTAACGATTTTGATTTGAACCTGAAAGTTTTAAGCACTCCAGGGCACTCGGCTGGTTCAATAAGCCTAATTGTAGACAATGAGATAGCTGTAGTGGGTGATGCAATGTTTGGAATTTTTAGAAATTCCATCTTGCCTCCTTTTGCTGACGATAAACGTAAGATGTTTGAATCCTGGAAGAAACTTTACGCAACTGGATGCCGATTATTCCTACCCGGGCACGGTAAAAATTTTGAGAAAGGGTTGATATATCGCGAAATGAATAGATTCAATTTAGAACCCCTGAAAGCAGAATAAAACTTAGAATATGAAAGAACGAGAAAAACTAGTGGCTCCCTGCGGAATCGACTGCGGAACCTGCGAATTTTACTTAAGTAAGCATAACGAGCAAATTTTAGAATGCCTCGTTTCAAAAGGAATCCCCAAGAATATATTACCCTGCGACGGTTGCAGAAACATAGATGGGAAATGCCCAATAATGCCAACTGATTGTGCAACCTTTTCATGCACAAAATCAAAAGGTGTTGACTTTTGCTCCGATTGCAAAGATTTTCCCTGTAATATGCTTGCACCAGCAGCCGATAGGGCAAATACCTTACCCCACAATCTAAAGGTATTCAACCTTTGCACCATTAAACGCGATGGATTGGAAAGTTTTATTGGCCAATCGGGGAAAATCAAACTCTCATATTTTAAGGGGAGAATGGTTATTGGCAAAGGGCCTGAACAAGTTAATTAATCGAAGTTTTTAAGTTATGAGAATTGGTGATAATAAGAAAGTTGGGCTATTTCTGGCCATAACATTTGGCCTTAGCTGGACAATGGCCATGGTTTACTGGTTGGTTGGTGGAAGCACCAATACGGCATCCACGCCCTACTTTATTATGACGATAACCTTTATGTTTACTCCAATGATTTCTGCGCTATTGGTTCAGAAATTAATTTTTAAGCAGGATATTAGAAAAAGCCTTGGGGTAAACTTTAAGTGGAATAGGTGGTGGACAATTGCTTGGCTTCTGCCACTGGTTATTGCTTTGGCCACAATGGGTGTTGGACTGCTATTCCCAAGCGTTAGCTTTAGCCTCGGAATGGAGGGAATGTTCGATCGTTTTGAGGGCCTGCTCACCCCTGAGCAGATGGATGAGATGCGGAATATGGAGCTACCCGTGCATCCCTTTTTCATAACCCTAATCCAAGGATTAATAGCAGCCTTAACCATTAATGCAGTTGCAGGTTTTGGCGAGGAGTTGGGCTGGCGAGGTATTCTTTACGAAAGTTTAAAACACAAAGGATTCTGGAGAATGTCTCTAATTATTGGTTTGATCTGGGGCATTTGGCACGCACCAATTATTCTTATGGGGCATAATTACCCCGAAAATCCGATAACCGGAATTTTTATGATGATTGCATTCTGCATTCTTTTCTCTCCAATATTTACATTAATCAGAGAGAAAAGTGGTTCTGTAATAGCTGCTTCCATTCTTCACGGTGGAATTAATGCGCTGGGAGGCACTGCAATTATGCTCCTAAAAGGGGGCAATGAGCTTCTTATTGGGCTAACTGGTCTAGCTGGATTTACTGTTCTGATAATTTTTAACATAATGATATTAATCTACTTAAATAAATCTAACAAGCTAAAAACTAATTAGTATGATACTTTCAACAACACATTCGGTTCCCAACAGGGAAATTACAGAGATTCTAGGTATTGCCAGGGGCAGCACTGTACGTAGCCGCAATATTGGTCGCGATATTCTTGCTGGACTTAAAAACATTGTGGGTGGCGAAATAGAGGAATACACCCAGCTGCAAGCACAAGCTCGAGAACAGGCAATGCAGCGTATGGTTGACGATGCCAATAGGCTGGGCGCCGATGCCATTGTGGGAATTCAAATAACCACAGCTATGGTTACTAGCGGAGCCGCTGAAATTTTGGCTTTTGGCACTGCTGTAAAGCTCCATTAGTATGAATGCGCTAAAAATTATTCTTGCAATTCAAATTTTTTCTGCCATTGTTGCACTTGGCGCTATAGTATACATGGCAATAAGAAGGAGCAGGCGGAAGGACAAGGAGTTCTTTGAAAAAAGAGATAATTAATTATGAGAAATAGTATAGAGAAACATTCGTTAAGTCAATCCATATTTCTGCATCTATTACCTGGAGCACTAGTCGGACTTTGCTATTTTCTCTTGGCGCCAATAGTTATAGGGTATGGATTTCCTAATGTAATGGCCTTAATAATTGCAGGAATTGTTGTGCTCCTCCCTTTTGAGTTGGGTTTCCTTCTATACCAGAAGAAAATATCAGGTAAAAAGTTTTTTGGAGGAATCGTCAAATATCACAAAAAACTAAAAGGTTGGCAGTACATCCTGTGGGTTGCAGTAATATTTGTTTTAACTGGCCTTGCTTTTAAAATATTTGCCTTCGCATCCGAGTACTTGATTCAATTATTCAACTGGATTCCATCTGCTTATATGCTTGATGTAGGACTAGGTGGTGAATACTCCAGAACAAACTTGATAATTACTTACAGCCTTTTCTTTTTGTTTATAGTGTTGATTTTACCTACTGTTGAGGAGCTTTACTTTAGAGGATACCTACTGCCCAGAATGCCCAGCAATCTTAAGGGTTGGGTAGTTCCAATACATAGCGCACTCTTTGCGCTATATCATACTTGGACACCCTGGTTATTTATTACCCGAACCGTAGGCGTGCTACCTCTAATTTATTTGGTAAAGCGAAAGGAAAACATATACATAGGGATTATTGCACATTGTATTATAAATTCTATTGATTTAATAATTGGTTTAGTATTAATTATGAACCTATAGAATAAAATGAAAGATATTTATACTGATTATGAAACGCTTAGTTGTTTTTACTTTACTTGCTTTTAGCATTTTCACGAATTGTTTCGCCCAAAAACCCACCCAAACCATTCGAGGGGTGATTTACGATGCTGTAACCAAGGAAACACTTCCCGGGGCAAATATTATACTTATTAATGAAAACATAGGGGTTACTTCCGATTTGGATGGCAAATTTCTACTAGAGAAGGTTGAGGTGGGCCGCTACAATTTGCAGGTTAGCTTTATGGGGTACGAACCACTAATAATACCTGAACTGCTTGTTGGATCTGGTAGAGAGGTTGTGCTCGATGTTGCATTGGAGCAATCGGTATCGGAGCTTGAGGGCGTAGTGGTAAAGGCAACCATACGCAAGGATAAGCCCATAAACAGCATGGCAACCGTAAGCGCCCGCACATTCTCGGTTGAGGAGGCAAGGCGATACGCTGGTGCGCTCGACGATCCGGGTAGAATGGCTGGTAATTTCGCTGGGGTTACCCCTGTTGCCGCTCACCAAAATGCCATTGTGGTTAGGGGTAATGCACCAAAGGGATTGCTTTGGAGGTTGGAAGGGGTCGATATTCCTGTGCCAAGCCATTTCTCGGGCTCAAACATTGCGGGTGGCGGTGGATTAACGATGTTTAGTAGCCAGCTGCTGGCTAACTCCGATTTCTATACGGGCGCTTTCCCCGCCGAGTTTGGAAACGCATCGGCCGGTGTTTTCGATATGAGGTTGCGTAATGGCAATAGCCAAAGGCACGAGTACGCTTTCCAAGTTGGTGTTCAGGGAATTGAAGCCGCTGCCGAGGGACCATTTAAAAAGAATCACGGCAGCTCATTCCTCATCAACTATCGCTACTCAACCATGGCGCTAATCTTCCCTCTTCTGCCCGAGGTGAAGGGAGCCAATGAGCTGCCAATTTATCAGGATTTATCATTCAAAATTCATTTGCCAACGGCAAAGGCTGGGCAGTTCTCCATTTGGGGTGTTGGTGGGCTAAGCGAAAGCAGTATGAAGGGCTACAACGAGGTTGATGAGTGGTTATACCCCGAAAACAGGGTGAAGATGAAGTTCAACTACAATATGGGCGTTGCAGGGATTACCCATACCCAAGGCATAACTTCAAAAGCACACTTAAGAACAACCCTCGCCCTAAATTCAGGGCAACATAAGTACAAAGAGGAGTCTAGGCTATTTGAGGATACACCCTCGATTTTGCATCCTCTGTTTTATGTTGAGAGTACTGAGGGGATGGCTACACTAAACTCAACGTTATCCGTTGCATCATCACCCCGATTAAGTTTTAAAACTGGCATTGATGCCAACCTGCATTACTACTCGTTAAAGGGCGATTCAAGAGATTTCCAGACTGGCGATTACGGAAACTTTTTAAGTGGTGATGGAGCCGGTGCAGTTGTAAAGGCATTTGCTCAGGCAAAGTATTCGGTAACTCAAAAATTCTACTTCAACGCCGGGGCAAACGTGTCGTGGTTTGAGCTGAATAATGAATTGCGGGTTGAACCACGCCTATCTGCCAGCTGGCAGGCAAACCCGCAAAATCGCCTCTCTGTTGGATACGGCAACCACAGTCAGATAGAGCCGCTATTCGTTTACTTCGTTTCGAAAACCAATGCCCAAACGGGCGAATCGTACTTCCCAAATATGAACCTGAAAAGAATGGGGGCGCACCATTTTGTGCTGGGTTACGATTTTTCTCCAACTCAGCATCTTCGCATTAAGGTTGAGCCATACTATCAGTACCTGTACAATGTTCCTGTTGTTGATGGGGAAATATATTCGATGATAAACTTCATGAGCGACTGGACGTTCGATGAATCTTTAGCAAATAATGGAACAGGCGAAAATATTGGTATTGACCTAACCCTTGAGCGCTTCCTGAACAATGGATACTACTACCTTATCACCTCATCGCTATATAAATCGCAATACACGGATGGAAACGGAATTAAGCGCAGATCTCGCTATAGCGGTGGCTATGTAATAAATCTTGTTGGAGGTAAGGAGTGGACAATCAGAAAAAGAAATCTGCTGGGCATAAATGCCAAAGTAGCCTTCTTTGGCCCCTACTGGCACCAACCCGTTGATATTGACAAAACCCAGCTAAGAGGCGATATCGTTTACAACGAGCAAATGCCATTCACCTATCGGCATTCAAACCTCGAAACCATATCCGCCCTAACGCTAACCTACCGTATCAACCACCTGGGGGCATCCTCTGTGTTTGCCTTACAGGTAAAGAATATTATTGGTAAGCAGTATTTGGGGAAAAAGTACAATTTACAAACCCAAGAGGTTGAGGACGATTTTTTTACTAGTCCAGTACCTTTTATTAGCTACAAAATAGAGTTTTAGAAAATCATACCAATTAAAATGGTTAAGGCTTAAATTGTCTGACAAATAAAAAATTGATGATGAGTGAAATTGCAGAGGTTATAATTAAAATGGAGGTAAACGCCCTTGAACGATGGAACAATGGCGATCCCAGCGGATTCCTCGAAATATCCGATGAGGATGTTGTTTACTTCGACCCTATGACAGAGATGCGAATTGACGGGTTGGAAAACCTTACGGAACTGTACGAAAATATCCGAGGAAAGATATTTGTTGATAAGTATCAGATGCTAAACCCCAAAGTGCAATGGCTCGATAGAATGGCTGTTCTAACCTATAATTTAGAATCACACATTGAGAACAGGGTTATAAAGTGGAACTGCACTGAGGTTTATCAACTTGCGAAAGATAATAAGTGGAGGATAATACAAACGCATTGGTCGTTAACAAAAGCTGTTGAAGCGCTTTAAAACAAATAGACAATGAAAGCATTACTGGTAGTTGATATACAAAAAGGGCTAACAAAACGTAAAGGTTTTTACAATACCGATCTGTTCTTCAGAACAGTAAATTCTGCCATTGAGCATTACATTAGCAACGGTTTGCCCATTATTTACATTCAGCATATTAATAAGATGTTAATTCCCAACACCACCGATTGGGAAATTGATGACAGGGTAATTATGTGTTCCGAGGGGATCGTACTCCCAAAAAAGCACGGCAATGCATTTACGAATACCGATCTTGATAGTATATTGTCATCAAAAAACGTTGATGAAATTTTGGTTTGTGGCCTCTCAACGCAGCACTGCGTAAAGTTCACCTGCCAAGGTGGAGTGAAGAACGGCTTAAACGTTTCAATTCTAAAAAATGGGCATTCCAACTGGGCCAAAAATGCAGCAGAGCTAGTAAGTAAGACAGAGGAGGAACTCACCTCGATGGGTGTGAAAATATTTGACTTGCTGTCCCGTTAGGGACATAATATGGGTAAACATAAACATAAAATAATAACACCGTGCCGTTAGGTACGAAATATTCTGTACCATTTATCTTGCCTAAGTCACCAGATAACAGACAAGCCAAACTGCACCGTGAAATCGATTTGTATAGTATTGTATTTAACCACATAACAATCAATAAAAACTCAAATTATATCTATTATGAAAACACTTCAAATCATCATCATTATTATCTCAGCAATAGTTGCAATTGTTTTAGGCTTTGCAGCCTACTGGGGTGCTTTTAAGAGCATCCAATTTCGCATGGTTGAGCAGGGTGGCGAAACCCTTGTTTACGAAGAGATGACTGGCGATTACCGCCAAAGCGGGGTGGTAATGGATAGGGTTTACTACTCGCTGCTTAACGATTACAAAATCGAAACCTTCAAGGGTTTTGGAATATACTACGACAATCCACAGAAAGTGGAAACCAGCAAGCTGCGCTCCGAGCTTGGATGCATTCTCGAGGAATCAGATATTCACAGGCTAAGCGAGCTGGAGGGCAACTTCAAAATCAAAACCTACCCAAAAGGCAATTACATTGTGGCAGAGTTCCCCAACAAGGGAAGGCTCTCGGTAATATTTGGCATTATGAAGGTTTACCCTGCGCTTAACAAATTTGTAAAGGAGAAAGGATACGATGAGGAGGGTGCAATTATGGAGATTTATGATACGCCGGGAAAGAAGATTATTTACAGGAAAGAGTTATAAAGTAAGTTATGAAGAAAAGCTTAACATCCAAAGGCATCTTCCCTTACCAATGGGCTTTTACCCTTCTGTTCCCATTGCGTAAAATATTTATTTCGCCCAAGCAACTAATTGAGCGTATGGAGTTGGAAGAGAACCATTCCGTTTTGGAGTTGGGCCCTGGCCCTGGGTTCTTCAGCGTTCCCGTAGCAAAAAGATTAAAAAAAGGAAAACTTGTCCTTGCCGATATACAGCAAGAGATGCTTGATTATGCTAAGAAAAGGGTTGCTAAGAGAAAGCTAACCAATGTGGACTACTACCTGTGTAATGGTAAGAATTTCGATTTGGCCGATGAATCCTTCGATAGAATCTTTATGGTTACCGTTCTTGGAGAGGTGGAGAACCAAGATGAATATATGCAGGAGTTTTACAGGATGCTAAAACCCGGTGGCATTCTTTCAGTGTCGGAGCAAGCCGGTGATCCGGATAAAATGACAGCAGAGCAAGTAAGAGGGTTAGCAGAAAGACACAATTTCTCATTTTGTCGTGTATATGGAAACAGCCGGAATTTTACGGTTAATTTAAAAAAAACTAATCAACTTTAATTGTTAGTTGTGCGGTAGGTTAGGTGTGTGCAGAACTTATGATTGCTGATTCAAGGTCAATTGAAATAATTTTATAAAAATGAGAGTGAAAGTAAAAATTTGCTGCATAAGCAGCATTGAGGAGGCTAACCTGGCCATAAAGTATGGTGCCTCGGCCTTGGGGCTGGTGGGTAAAATGCCCAGCGGGCCTGGCGTAATTGATGATAATTTGATAAGAAAGATTGTTGAGACCGTTCCACCGCCCATATCAACCTTTCTGTTAACCAGCGAGACCAACGCCAACGATGTAATTGCGCATTACCAACGAGTTCACACCTCTACCATCCAAATGGTTGATTATGTTGACCACCAAGAGTATGAAAAAATACGAACTGCGCTACCTCACGTAAAGTTGGTTCAGGTTATCCACGTTATCGACGAGGAGTCGGTTGCCGAGGCCATAGAAATTTCCGAGTATGTGGATGCCCTACTCTTGGATAGTGGGAATCCAAATCTACCAATCAAAGAGTTGGGTGGCACCGGTAGGGCACACGACTGGAACCTAAGCAAGAAAATTCGCGAGTCGGTTAGTATTCCAGTTTTTCTGGCTGGTGGAATTTGTAAGGATAATGTAAACAAGGCAATCGAGGTGGTAAAGCCCTTTGGCGTTGATCTGTGCAGCAGCGTAAGGACTAACGGGGCTTTGGATGAAAATAAGCTAAGAGAGTTTTTTGACTCAATAGGATAAGGAAGTAAATTGTATTCACTTACCTAATCTGTAAATGTATTGAAATGAGTTTGATCTTTCATATTCTAATTTACTTAATAACCCTATCCGTTTTCATCTATGCCTCCTTATTGCTTAAACCTCGAATTTGGCTACATCGAATGCCCCCTGCGGTTAGGGCTAAGGTAAATGGAAAAACTCCAGAGGAGAAAAGATGGTTTGCTGTACTGGGAGTTCCTTTGGGGCTAGTATTCTTTTTTTATCCCATTGCTATTACGGCACTAATGTACAATCAGCTTCATCATATTTTGCTCAGCTTATTTGCCTTTACTGCTGGGTTTGCCATATGGGACACGCTAATTCTCGACCTACTTATCTTTTGCGGGATAACGCCAAAGCCAATGATTATTGAAGGAACAACCAAGCACGACTATAAAGACAAAATGTATCATCTAAAATCGGGGGCTAAGGGTTTGGTAATGGCTATTGTTTATTCGGTCGTTATGGGGTTATTAGTCTATTGCATATAATCAAAAATGATGGACATTAATATTGAAAAAATCAATTGCAAAACGGCCCTCAATAAGCTGAAGCGAAAAATCCCATACGGATGGGATCTCAATATTTACAGGGGTTGTAAAAATGGATGCAGGTATTGCTATGCTCTTTACACGCACGATTACTTGGGCGAGGATAACTTTTCGAAAGTATTTGCCAAAGTCAATGTTGCAGAGCAGCTCGACAGAGAGCTAAGCCAACCTGTCTGGTCCAGAGAAGTTGTTAATATTGGAGGAGTAACCGATAGCTACCAAGAGGCCGAGGCCGAAATGAAGCTTATGCCCGATGTGCTTAAGGTTTTAATCAAGCATAAAACCCCAGCCATTATCTCAACAAAATCGGACTTAATACTACGTGATTTTGACCTTATTGCCGAACTGGCAAGCATTACATACATAAACGTGGCCTGCACCATTACCACTATGGATGAGGATATTCGTAAAAGGATAGAGCCCAACGGAAGCCCAAGCATCGACCGGTTTAAAGTACTAGCCGAGTTTCGGAAAACAAATGCTTCGGTGGGTTTGCACACCATGCCCATAATTCCGTACCTAACCGACAGCCATTCAAATATTGAGCAGTTGTGCTCCGGAGCCAGCAAGGCCAATGTACACTATATGCTACCTGGCGTTTTGTACTTGCGTGGATCAACCCGGAAACAATTCTTTGATTTCATTTTGAAGGATTATCCAGAGAAATATGAACCCTTGAAGCAATTGTATAAAACTGGTGGCGCAGATAGATTGTACAAAGAGAAACTTTACAATGAGGTTGTTAACCCCCTTCGCAACAAGTACGGAATATCAAATAGTTACATAAAGCCGATGCGGGAGAAACTACCGAAACAGTGAGGTCGAAATAATTGACTCGATAAAATTCCCTTTATCAAAAAAAAACTAGAATGGAAAAGAGATTAAGAAAAGAAGTAGCCGTATTTTATTTATTAACACTATCCCTCAGCTTTATAGCCTTCTGGGGGCCAATCGCCTATTTCAAGATTCCAACAGTTAACCTGGTTGATGGCCCTGTTGGCCCTGTTTGGGCCATTGTACTTTTTATAGTTGGGGGTTTTGTGCCCTCAATTACTGGTATTGCTCTAACGGGTTATTACGAGGGGAAAACAGGTGTTCGAAATCTGCTAAAAAGCTCTGTGCGCTTTGGATTCTCCGTAAAATGGTATTTCCTTATGCTTGCCTCAGCATTATTTTTAGCATTCGGAAGTATCCTAATCTACACATCCTTGGGAAATGATTTCGATTTTTCGCAATTCGCAGTGCAGCTGCCCACATTATTACCCCTAATTATTCTTGGCCCACTATCGGAGGAGTTCGGCTGGCGAGGATACGCCCTAAAGCGAATGCTTAAGGTTACAAACGCCAATGTTGCCAGTTTGATCATCGGCTTGGTATGGTCGCTATGGCACTTGCCCCTTTTCTATATGGTAGGTACATCGCAGTACGAGTTTGGCTTACCATTCATCGTTTTTCTAATTTCGGTTACCAGCACATCATTTGCATACACCTACTTTCATATCAAAACAAAAGGAGCCCTGCTGTCGGCAATTTTCCTTCACTGGGTTTTCACCTATGGTATGCAGGTGGTGGCTAGCACGGTTGTGAGAACAGAAATGTATAACTGGTTAGAGTTTCTTCCGGCATTAATACTAGGTATTCTTTTCTCAATTTTACTGCTAAGTGTAAAAAGCAAAAATAAATTATGAAATGAATATATAATGAAAAAATTACATTTATCATTCATATTCGTGCTAGTTTTTAGCCAACTCCACATTGTTAACGCCCAGTACTTAAGGGATAGCACTCGGGTAATTGGTTTAACCCAAGTATTTAAGAGTGATTCCATAAACCTTTTCACACATTACTCAACTAACCAACAGTTCGATATAACCTTACACCCAACCTTCAATATCCCTCAAATTGAGGTGGTTTTTGATGATGTTTCTGTTCCACTGTTTCTCGATTTTGGCAATAGCGGAGATATACTAATAACCAACGCCATTAGCAGCTTAGTTGATTATACGGTATCAGATACTGTTTACACCTACACTCCTAGCGGAGAGGTTCGTGGAGTAATTGAATCGGTTACTTTTCCAGAGGTTTCAGTGCTTGGTGAAAAATTCAATAATGTGGAAGGGAACGTTGCCAATTGGTCTATCTTTTCAACAGAACCAATTAATGGAATTGTTGGGCTTAGCTACTTAGCAGGCAAATGCTTTACCCTAAGTTACCGTAATCAGAAAGTTGGGGTTAGCTCCAAATCGATCAACCAATCATTCCCCTCTTTATTGAGCAGTGCTATCGATTTAGAATCCTTTGCTTTTCACCCCACGGGCGTTTACTTCAAGGGTATGGTTAACAATACCAATGCAATAGTTTATTTTGATACAGGCAAAAGTCATACGATGATAAACAGTGACCTACTCCCATCCGAAATGATTGCAACCGACAAAAGCGGCGGTTACTACAAAGGCGAGGTGCAGCTAGTTTTTGGACAATTCCAGTTTAGCATTTACTACCCAAGGGTAAAACTGCTGAGGCGAAACATAAACTCTGAACTTCCAGTGGGTATTGAGGTTGGCAGCGATGTGCTAAAGTTTTTTGACATTACAGTTGGTAGAAGCGGGGGGAGTAATTGTTTGTTTATTCAAAACTGATTGCTAGACTGATTAATTAAAGATGTCTCTTTTTTCCAATTTTACCACCTGTGCCCACCATACTTTTGCCGTGTCAATTAATCTTTAAATCAAAAAAACAAAAATGGAAAAATTAATCTCATGGGTAGAGATACCCGCGGCAAATTTCGACAGGGCAGTGGATTTTTACAACTCGGTATTCAAGTTAGACCTTCAGAAACAGGATTTTGGAACTGAAAAAATGGCCTGTTTCCCCGCTGGTGAGGGGGCAATCTCATTTGCGCTAAATTTTAAACCATCGGAGAATGGAACATTGGTTAGCTTTACCGCACCCGACAGCATTGACGAAACGCTTGCAAGGGTTGAAAAAAATGGAGGTAAAACCATAATCCCCAAAACCAAAATTGAGGCCGAGGGGCGCGATTACTTTGCAACTTGCCTCGATTCCGAAGGGAATAGGATTGGGCTTTACGGAAAGTAATATTCTAACTTAATGAAGTGCAAGGCCTTTTAAGCGCCTTGCGCTTTTTGCTACCCACACCTTTGTTGGCTAATCCTTTAAAAACCATTAATTTTACCCAATGGCAATGAGCACTTCAAAACCAGCGTCAATTCTCGAACCCTACATTAAGCAGTATTGGGGTATCGAGAATGTATTGCCAAAAGGAGAGCAGTATGTTCACCGCATTATCCCTTGCGGTTTATCCGAGCTGATGTTCTACTTTGGAGAAAGACCCCTTGTTCTTGACTCAAGAAAAAGTTTTAACGAAAATGTTGTGCTTAATGGCCATCAGAAGGAATTTTTTGATATTCAGTTAGCAAACCAAATATCACTTTTCTCAATTACCTTTCACCCCCAAGGAGTAATGAAGTTTTTTGATATTCCGCTGAACGAATCGTATAACCAGAATATTCCGTTAAAATATATTGACAAGATTCTTGAAAAGGAACTTTTCCCCAGATTGCAAGACGCTGAAACATTTGAGCAAAGGGCTGAAATTGTGAATTCTCATTTCACTACTCTTTTGGCAAAGAATTACGCAAATTTTGAATTTCAGCGTGTAAGACATATTGTTAACACCATCAAATCCTCAAAAGGATTAATTGGTGTTGATTCTCTTTCGAGTGAAGCATGCCTTAGCCGTAAGCAGTTCGAAAGGGTTTTTACAAAGCATATCGGTTCAACGCCCAAGCAATATCTAAAAACGGTGAGGTTGCAACACTCTTTGCATTTAAAGAGTAAAGATAAGGACAAGAGCCTAACCCAACTGGCCTACGATTGTGGTTACTACGACCAGTCGCATTTTATTAACGAGTTCAAACAGCAAACCGGATATACACCCAAGCAGTACTTTGGTAATTACGACTCCTACTCCGATTTTTTTGATGGATAGACTTAGGCATTAATTGAATGTCACTGAATACAAATTCCCATCGGAACTACCAAAAAAGATTGTGTTTTGCTCAATAACTGGTGTAGACAAAATTGAGCCAAGCGTGTGAATAAGCTTTTCCGATTCGAGGTAATCCTTGCCATAAAGTTCAAAACCCTCCTTAAATTTGCCCTCGGCATTGTATACAAGGCTATAGTTTTCTCTACTGCCCTCGGTCTGGAACTGCCATTTGATTTCTCCAGTTTTATGGTCAACACCACGCAGAATGCCATCGAAACAACCGAAATAGATAATCCCATTGTGCACAGTGGCTGAGCCGTAAACTCGCATTGGCACAGGGATTTGCCAAACTACCTTGCCGTTAGCTTTGTTTACACAGTAAAAGCGGTGTGTGTCGGAAGTGCCAAAGTATACATAACCGTTGTAAATCAGAGGGGTTGCAATAATCCAACTGCCTACTTCCTTCATATTCCATTGGCCACGACCAGTTTGCGCATTAAGCGCATAGATATTGTAATCGCGGCTTCCAAAGTAAATGCTTCCATTATCTAGGGATGCCCCTTTCTGGATTTCACCCATGGGAAAGTAGGTGTTGCCAACGGTTCGGAACTGCCAAATCAACTGGCCAGTTTCAGCGTTAAGCGCAAAGAAGTAACCTTCAAAATCGCCAAAAAATATTGTATCGTTAGCAATTAGAGGCGAAGCATGAATAGCCCCATTGGCTTTATACTTCCAAACAATATTTCCACTTTCAGCATTAATTGCATAAAGAAATCCATCGCCACTTCCCCAGTAAATAAGACCATTTTGTGCTTTGGGCGATGAAAGGTAGTAGTCCCAAATATCGAGCATTTTCTCACCCTGCGATTCGAATTTCCATTTTAAGGAGCCATCATTAGCCCCAAGAGCGTAAAGAGAGCCCTTGGATGTACTAAAGAAAACGATTCCGTTTGTTGTGGTCGGGTCGGAATGGATGGCTCCATCTGCTTTAAATTGCCAATGAAGTTCACCGGTTTGCTTTTGCAATGAGTAGAAAGTACTGTCGCCACTACCAAAAAATATTAAACTACCATGAATTAAGGGAGAGGAGTAGATTCTTTCATTTGTACTAAATTTCCATACTAGTTCTCCTCTTGTTGCACTAATACATATTGTTGTAATAAATAGAAATGGAATGAACATAATATTTTTCATGATGATATTTTAAGATTAAATATTTACTATATGACTTTTTGGGAGTGAATTACCCTATTCATTTTTTTCAAATATTTCTTTAAGATTTTCAATTAGTAAGTCAATAAGCTGTCTTTCAATGGTTAGTGCAGGATCCATTCTTAGCACCTCAGAATTAGGCCGTTTGGCCACAATAAAACCTTTGTTAAGCAGATTCTCGTAAACCTGTTGGGCATTCCGCTTTAGCTCAATGGCAAGCATTAACCCTCGCCCCCTAACCTCTTTTACAATTGATTTTTCACTGATTAAATTGCTTAACCCCTGGATAATATATTCCCCTAACTCCTTACTCTTTTCTAAAAGCTGTTCCTCTTCAATTCCACCAGCTACTTGAAACCCAACGCCGTGACCAGTATCGCTAATTATTTCACCATCATTGTTTTCAGTTTCTATGTGGCTGTAGAGCAACCCTCCTCTTACAAAGTAGGAAAGGGGCGATTCTTTAATAGAGTTCTTAAGCTGCAACCCCAAGATATAACCAGTTTGCTCAAAATCGGTATCTGTACCTGCAAACGATTCGTTGGCGTTAAAGTGGGTGTAACCCCAGCCACCATAAACGCTGGTGAAAGGCATAAAACGGTACTGGAAAATGGTTTCGAAACACAAACCGGTATTCAGGTTAGCACCGTTAAGCTCGGTTGAAACGATTGATACCTCACCGTTTAGCTCAACTCCAAAACGACTTTCGTTTTCTTGTGCAAAAGTGTTTACCGATAATAGTGCTAGTGCAATAACTGTAATAAATGCTTTTGTTTTCATGGTTTAATTTTTTAATGTTTGATAAATTAACTTCGAAACAAAAGTAAGTGGGTAGGTCTTCTGCAAAAACTAAAACAATCTGAAAGGGTATTGAGTGTAGCTGAAAGTGTGCTATCTGAAGTTGATCGTGTTGTGAAGTTGATAGGATTATTTAATTTGGCAAGGCAATCTATGTCGTTATATCCTTACTATCTCCTGCTTGCGGTTTGCGAAGCGGGCTATCACTCTATTGCCAAGCATCTTTTGATCAGAAAAGATACTCTTGTAAGGTGATATTTGGGGATGTTATATGATGATGCCTATGAACTAATTAATATCGATCAAATTTTCGTTTTCCTTATTAGCTGCTATTAGTCTTGGTGATACTCAAAGGAAGTTTCCTTAACGTGCTGTGAACTAGTCCCAATAAAAAGTTTAAATGTTCCTGGCTCGGCTACAAACTGGTTATTTGAATTGTAGAAAGCAATATCTTTCCATGATAGGCTGAAAGTGATTTCGCGCGATTCGCCAGATTCCAGCCCAATTTTTTTGAAGGCCTTCAACTCTTTCACGGGTCGCGTTAGGCTGCCAACCTGCTGCCGGGTATAAAGTTGCACTACCTCTTCGCCATATACCTCTCCCGTATTGGTCAATACTACAGATGCTTTAAGGGGTTTGGCTTTTGTCATAAGCGTATCCACAAGGTTTATTTCAGAGTACTCAAATGTTGTGTACGAAAGGCCATATCCAAAGGGGTAAAGTGGGGTGTTTGGTACATCTAGATACTTTGTAGTGTATTTCTGCTCGCTGTATGGTCTCCCAGTATTCTTCTCGTTATAGAAGATGGGTACTTGACCCACATTACGTGGGAAGGTAACGGGCAACTTGCCCGACGGGTTATAATCGCCAAATAGAACATCGGCAATGGCATGGCCAGCGGTAGTTCCTAGGAACCAGGTTTCAAGTATTGCATCTGCCTTTTGGTCAACTTTTTCAATTGTTAATGGACGTCCATTCATTAGCACAACAACAAGCGGTTTGCCGATTTTGGCAAGTTCCAAGGCAAGATCCTCCTGAACTCCAGGCAGGTTTATGTTCGACCTACTAGCGGCTTCGCCACTCATATTTGCTTGTTCGCCAATGGCCAATACAACGGCATCGGAGGCTTTTGCTAACCTTATAGCTTCGCGAAAACCTTCCCTTGAATTATCATTTACACCTGTACCAACTGTATGCAGAATTCGGGAGCTATTCCCAACCTTACTCTTTATACCCTGAAGAAGGGTTACCGACTTCTTGTAATCGCCCGCAGCCGACCATGAGCCAATCATATCCCTTTGACTGTCGGCAAGAGGGCCAATAATGGCTAGCGTTTTAATATCCTTGCTAAGTGGAAGCGTTTTATTATCGTTTTTAAGCAGTACAATAGATCGGCGGGCAAAGTCCCTAGCGAACTCCAGATGCTGGGGAGACATTATGTTTTTCTTCTGTCTTTCAATGTTTGAGTATCGATAAGGATCATCAAATAGACCCAGTTCATACTTTAAGTTAAGAATCCGTTTTACAGCATTATCAATGGTTTTAATGCTAACCCTTGCCTCATCAAGCGAAACTTTTAAATGGTTATTGTAAATTCCCGATTGCATATCCATATCAACCCCTGCGTTTATCGCTAACTCGCCAGCATGCTTCTCATCCTTGGCAAAACCGTGGGGAATCATCTCTTTAACAGAGGTATAATCGGTAACCACAAAGCCATTGAAACGCCATTCATCCCTAAGCACATCGGTTATGAGATACTTACTACCCGTGGCAGGAACACCAAAAAGTTCGTTAAAAGCAGTCATGAAGGTAGCTACGCCCACATCAACAGCAGCCTTAAAGGGGGGAAGGTACGTGTTGCGTAGCTCTATCTCTGAAATATCGACGGTATGGTAATCCCTCCCAGCCTGTGGTGCGCCATAGGCAGCAAAGTGCTTAGCACAGGCAAGCATTGTGTGGATATCGTAAAAATCATTGCCCTGAAATCCTCGTACCTTTGCCTTGGCAACCATTGAGGTTAAGAATGGATCTTCGCCTGAGCCTTCGGCAATTCTCCCCCAACGGGGATCACGAGTTACATCTATCATCGGGGCAAAGGTCCAGTGCAAGCCTTCGGAAGTGGCCTCAATGGCGGCTATACGTGCCGACTTCTCAATGTACTCCATATCCCAGCTGGCAGTCTCACCTAGTGGGATAGGAAAGATGGTTCGGTGTCCATGGATAACATCGTAACCAAAGAGCAGGGGAATGCCAAGTCGAGTTTCCTCAACCGCCATACGTTGTAGATTGGTTGTGAACTTAACCCCATGCGCATTGAAAACTGCACCAACCTTTCCGGCTTTAATGTCGTTGGCGTAGTTCTCGTGCATCGTTGGCCCTGTAATATCGTAACCGCTTGAGAAAAGGGTTAGCTGCCCAATCTTCTCCTCAAGGGTCATGCTCTCCATTAGGTTCTCAACAAAAGCATCTCTCTTAGGATTTTTTGAAGACTCTTTATTTCTTGAACACGATGCAATTAGCACAATGGTAAGTAAAGCGAAAACGCTAAGTCGATATATTTTCATAAATCCTGCAGCTAGTTAACAAGGTGTGGCTGAATTGTTTTTTGCCAGATTTTGTATCCCTCTGAGTTCATGTGAAGCATATCATCCAAAAAGATGGAGCTATCGGGTATGCCAGAAACATTGAGCATTTGGCTCCATACATCTATATAACTCGTGTTGTGTTTTCTATCTAAAAATTGCTGAATGCCGTTGTTGCCTGCAATGAACTTACCTGATAGGTGCCATCGCGATGGGCTTGGTTTCATGGAAACGTAACTGATTTTTACTTCGGGGTACTTTTCAACAATAAGGTTGTAAAGATGAACGAATCGCTGGGTAATCAGCTCCACTGAAATGGTATCGCTCGAGGCAAAATCGTTTTCACCACAATAGACAACAATCTGCTTAGGGTTGTAAGGGTAAACAATGTCCTCAACGTATCGAATTAAGTCTTCGAGGGTAGATCCTCCAAACCCCCTGTTAATAATTGTAAAATCAGGAAAACTTTCTTGTACATTCTGCCACATGGTGAACGATGAGCTACCAATAAAGAGTATGGCATTTCGGGGTGGCGGTTTAAGCCTGTCCAGCTCCTTAAATCTATTAATATCGTCAATAAATGGCTGGCCTATTGCATTGAAAAACCATATAATAAGGATGGTTATAACTAGGAAATATTTTTTCATGGCAATATCAATTTGAAAATATACGTTGAATTATAACATGATAATAATTTCATTGCTAACCTTATTCAAGAGCATTTGTAGTATTGATTTTGGAACCTTTACACCACCTTCACGGTATGGATTTTCGTCAAAATTAAAAGCAATGGTTTCTCCATTTACAAGTATTGAACTTGGGCTATACTCTCTATTAACAACCTTGTAGACTAGTTCAACCGATTTTCCTAAGAAGTTAAGCTTTGCTTTAAATCCATTGAATGATTTGGGTATTACTGGATCAAAAATTACATTATCGTACTCAATCCGTACACCTAGCAATCGAGATATTATCAGCCCAATATAGATACCGGGGCCACTTGAGTACACCCGCCAACCTCCTCGAACTGTTAGATTTCCCTTTATTACCTCATCGTAGCGCTCATCGGCATCGTATCGGCTCTTGAATGCCACATCGGAGCTGCTGTAGTAGCAGTTGGCCTGGCGAATATCACCACACTCTACAATATCTCTGTATTCGACAGGAATGGCCTGACGAAGGGCTTTGACAAATGCATCTGCCTTGCCCATAATGGCTAACGATTCGGCATAGCGGATGTGCTCATGCACATACATTAGTCCAATTTCGCGACCAAAGAATGTGCTGCTCTCAGCCCGTTGGAAGATTTTTTGAATACCACCTTGGTACTTCAAAGGTTTATCCATTAATCTTGCACCATCAGGGCTTTTTAGATGTTGCTCAATTAGATCTTGATGGTTTTTTGCCTGCTCATTTGAGAAGATTTGGCTAATAATTCCCCGATTCATAGGGAGAATGCTGTAATGAATGCCGGTTGTTTTATCGCTTGGATGAAGAAGCACGCTTATCGATTTATCCTTATCAACCAGTCCGTAGCCTGCAACAATTCCATCTTTTACCAGATGGTTGTTAAAGTCGGTTTTGATCTTCTCACAAATTTCTTTCAGCTCAGTTGCCTTTTTCTTATCACCCACCAACTCATAAACCTTTTGGTACTGGGTAAAAGCTTGATAGTTCATCTCAACTGTCCAGCTCGAGATCATTCGTTTAGCAAGTTCCTCGCTGACAGGTTGTAGCGAATCATTCCAATCGCCTCCTCCAAAAGGAACTAAAGAAGTTCCGGGGATAAATGAGCCAACAATCATTTTTATAAGCCTATCAACATGCTCACTCAAAGGAGTTTTCTCCTTTTTACTGTTTAAACTTTCGGAATAGTAGGGGAGAGCCTCATCGAGGATATTTATATCGCCAGTTACCTTTATGTAGTTGCTTAGGGCAATTATACACCAGTAAGTTATATCGCCGTGTGCTTCGTGAGCGCGAATGTTTGTGTAGCTATCGAACATCCACCACTGAGGCCATCCCCCATCGGGGTTCTGGTTCGAGAAGATTATACGCAAAACCTGTTTTGCTTCTTCATACTTCTCGAGGCTTAATAGTAGGTCAATTGGTCCCTGCGATACATCGCGAGTACCCCAGGCTGCTCCGCCAAACTGTTCTAGCCCATAGGGCGTTAGGTAGTGTGTAAGAGCATTCAAACCGTACCATGGAATTATTTCGCGGATAGCTGCTATATCTTTTTGATCTCCTTGTAGTGATAGATTTAGGCTAAGGCTTTTCCATTCAGATTTTGCATGGTTGCAATCGTAAAGCCATTGCTCATCGGGGTTATCAATCGGAATCAATTTTGCTTTGGTGCAAACCTCACCGAGAAAACTCATGCAAAAGGTTGAAGCTTTTTTCACATCGAGCACAAATAAGGCGTTGCTTAGTTCCTCATCTTGTAAAGTTTTGAAATTATCCTTTGGATCTTGAATTATTATTCTGAACTGGGCATTGGGAAACCTGCCGGCAATCAGGCTATCTGCCTTGGGTTTGGCAATGTATTCTCCATTCGATTTGCCTGTGGTTATTCTCCATCCGCCTGAATTATCAAAATCGTGAGTGATTAGTAAATCAATATCATATCCAGTGATATCCTTAAAATCGAGGTTAACCTGCGGGGAGGATTTTGAAGTCCACGTACGAACCTGTAAGATGTGATTGCCCGATTTATATATCCAGCGGCTATGGTTCAACCCTATTTCGTATGCCGATGGAACTCCGAGCAGATAGTACTTCCCGTTAATCTTCACAAATATTCTTTGTCCCGATTCAATAGCTGTATGGAACTGGCTAGAGCAGACCGATAGCAAAATGTTGAAATTGGTATTGCCCTGGGTGAGGTGCGAGTTGAAAACCCCATAGGCAAAAGTATTGGTTGATACTATATTCTCATCGGGAACAAGTCCAGCCTTTGCCTGCATAATATGTCCGTGGGGGCGATCGACCAAAATCTCCTTTGCACGTAAAACCACGTGGTTGTTATCATCGCTAAAAAAGGATAAAATTTTGCCGTTCGCTTTCTCAACATGGCGTTGTTCTTTACCAAAAAGCTCGGTTATTTCCTTTTCGTTTAAATCATCGGCGGGTAAAAAGGGGGATGTGTTGAATAGATTTTTAGAGGCTGAGATCCATTTCTGTTCGGTAACCGACGGAAGAGTGTTGCTAAACTCAAGCATTATTTTTGGAAGCAGCTCCAAATCGGCTTCGGATGTTGCTAGGGTATGATTTGGCAAATAGGTGGTAACAAAATCAGCTCGATGAACTTTGTTTGAACCTAACTTGAACGGCTTTTCTTGCAAAGCCACAACCGACGACTCGCCCGCATATTCGCCTCCAAGTTTATCGTTTATCAAACCCTCCGGGATTCCTGTTTCGCGGAATGTTTTACCGTAGAATTGCATGCCATCGGTGCTGGCAGCAATTGCCCCATTCCTGCTAGCTAACATTAGCCAGGGATGAGCACCAGACTCCTTCATATTCTGGCGGCAACAAGTTACTGAGCCGTAGTTTTTATCATTGAGGATTAATCTTTCTGTATACTGACTAGCATAGTACTCGTTAACCAATCCCTCGCTAATGGTCTTTAGGCCAATATCCTGAACGTAAATCAGGTCGAGTTCAACCTCGTTGCTCGATATGTTTTTAAGCTCAACGCTCCACTGCCAGCTCAAACTTTTGGTTGATAGCTGCAAGGCGCAAACATATTCAATATTATTCCAGCTCCCCTTTGCAAAAAAAGTATCCGCTGTAAAGCTGAAAACGCTATTGCTGTTAGGACCAGTTAGGGCGATAAATTCAAACGGCGTTTCCCTTTTTCTTAAGTAGATATTTGTTCCCGGTATTGAGAATGGACTAGCTTTCTTTAGGCTTATCCTTATTGGGTCAACCTCAATACTTTCCACCGAGCCATTGTCGAGAAAGTGAAAGTTGAGCCCGTGTGAGTTTTTAATGTTCATCTAGCTAAGTTTTATAGTTAGAAGAATTTCTTTATTGTGTTTGTGACTGTAGTTTAGCACGATACGATCATTTATGGCCAGTGGAGTAAGGCTTTCTCCATCAATTGCTGCGCTCTTAATTTTGCTTACGTCTCTTCCTTCAAACACAATCTCTCCCATTAAATCGCGATCGCCCTGCAGGGTGATTTTTATTTGATCATCCAGCTTTTCAAAACCAAGGATATCGGATGTGCAATGCAGAATTTTAATCCCATCGGATAAATCGAAACAAACTGGAGTTAGCATGGCGTAAAGCGGAGGCCAAAGCATTTTATCCTTTGCAAAGGGAATTGAAATGGCTTCGCCATTCTGGGGATGCGTGTATGTGATTTTGCTAGTTTGCTCCTCGTTGTAGTAGTTTCCCACAAAAAGCATTGCGGCGTTGGTGTTGGTAAATCGTTGCTTTACAATTAAATAGTCGTTACTCGAATTTGTTTGTCTTAATTTTGCTGATGATTTCTGAAGGATAGTTTCGTAAACCGGTTTGTGGCCTTCGGTATCGAAACCAATCCAGGTGCCGAGATGAATTACGGAGCCTTTTCCAAGCTGTTTTGAAAATCCGCAAGGCGTGCCTTTTATTGTTCGGGCAATTATTTCGGCACCAGAAAGAGATTCTTCCGAGTAGATTATCTGCGGATTGGCGCATTTAATATCTTTCAAATCGTAAACATCAACCAGTGGCGAATCGATTATTTCGCTGCCGACGGGGTGAACCGAAAGCGCATCGCGAATAATTGTGCAATGCTTTTGCGACATTTCACGATCAGGTAAATTGGGGAATATTACAATGTTTCCTCCCGCCTCAGCATAATCAACAATAACCTGCTGATCCCGACCATTCATCTCATCGGTGCTGAAAGCCCAAACCTGCTTGTATTGATCTAACTTATCAGCGGAAACCTTGCTAAGGTCAGCCATATCATAATCGATATTCAGCACCTGAAGCGCCTTGAGGAGTCCATCGAAATATGCCGAGCGACGGATTGCTGCAGGTACAAACTGAAGATTGCTAGCACCAGCCTCGGGCCTTTCCAACTCAGTGGCGTAGTAAGGAGGGTAGAACAGAACGCAAACCTCGGCCTTGCGCTTGGCATTGAGTATTATATTTTCATTTGTGCCGATTATTCTACTCATCTTTTTTACCAACGGGAAAGCGCTACTCCTTTTCCCCTCTGCAGAAAGTGGTGTAAACCAGTAAAATGTGTCACCCGAGTAGCCCTTACGGCTTGGGTTTTTCCCCTGCGAAAACATGTAGTAGTTCCAACCTGTTAAGCCATTGGCAATGCTTGCCTTGTAGAAAAGTTCCATTTCGCGGGGGTTTGGAATAACATGGTATTCACGGGAACCACTCTGGAACTCGGCTGCAAATAGGGGCTTGTTGCCCTGCATTGCGTAGGTTATATCGTTAATTATGCGATCGTCGTGTAGGTTTCGGTACGACTGGAACTCTGGAATATGATCGATTCCGAAAATAATTTCGCTCCTGTCCTCGTACAAATCTTCATACATGGTGATGTTGAGGGGGAAATCGTAGCCGTTACCATAAATCCAACCGGGCAGATTGTGGTAGAATGGAACATCAACGCCACGATCTCTAGCCATCTTGGTGAGCATTCGCAGGTAATCGCCGTAGTAGGTTCGCCAGAAGCAGTGCCACTCGTAATCACGACCACGATCGCCTTTTGAAGTGTATGGGAGTCGGCCATCGGGAGGCAATTCAACATCATCAAAATGCTTGTAACGGGTTTCCCATAGCTTATTTACCTCATCGATGGTGGCGAATTTATTTTTCAAGAATGCGATGAATCGCATTTTAACATCCTGACTATAATCTGCTTGATGCGCCAACCACGAGAAAACTCCAATCTCGTTGCAAATTTGCATCATTATCAGTGGGCCACCTGCCGAAACTTGTCGCTTGGCAATAAATGGCATAATTTGATTGTACCAAAGGGCAACCTTATGGATAAAAATCTGATGAAAAAGATTTACCCCATCGCTCATCACCACTTGGCCCTTGCTGTTTCGCATCTTAACCTCATCGCCATACTTCTCAACGAACCAGTCGGGCAGTCCAGCACCACGGAACTCGGCCAGAATAAATGGTCCCGGTTTTAGAAAACAGGTAAGTCCAAGCGATTGGCATTTCTGTACCCAACCGTTTAGGTCGCGCTCAGGGCACGATGTTCCATCAAAATCGAATACTCCCTCAGCGGACTCGTGCCAAGCCCAAGGTACGTATGTGCTAATTGTTGATAAACCAGCCTCTTTGGCTGCTTCAAGATGCGTGTCCCAGAGCTCCCGCTTAATTCTGAAGTAGTGAATCTCTCCGGAGTTGAGAAATACTTTTTTATTGTTGAGGTAGAAATTCTCGTCTTTTATGGTAAATGACATGTAGGTGTTTTTTAATTGTTTTTACTTAAAACCATTCGTTATTGCGAGGAATCTCGTCATCTTTTTTGAGGAGATGACGAAGCAATCTTATGATATTTAGTATTTACAGATTGCGTCTCCCGACAAAAATCGTCGTGATCGCAATGACGTTAAGTTGTTTTGTAATATTTACGAATAATCATATTTAACTCTTACTATCCCGTTCCACATTCCTTAGCCTAATTAGCTCTTTAATTTCGTGCGATCGCTTCTCGGTAAGCGAGTACTTTAGCACAAAGAATAGTGAGAATAGACAGAGCAAAAGCGGTAACCCAATCTCCACTATTCGCATCATCAAGAGCGTGTATGGTGTTTGCTTTTTTAATGGAACAATTTTATCCTCAATCTCACTTAACCCATTGTCAATAGCGCTTAACGATTCCATTGCGCTCATCATTTTGAGGCGGTTATAAACCCACTGAACGTCTTTCAAGAGCTTGTCGTAGTGCTCCCTGCTGTTCTTTGTTTCATCCGATTTTGACTCTAAATGCATCCAGAGTTCAAAGGCATCTACCTTTGATTTCTCCAACTTGGTTTGAAGGGTTAATGAGATGAGATCCTTATTAACAGCCTCAATCTTTTCACGATTAGGATCTGATTTTATGCTGATTATTTCACTGCTAAGTTTTTCTAACTCATTCACAGTTGAATCAGTATTTGCTTTTGCCTTAGCCAAAACGTTTCTCTTTTGACTTTGTGATTCGGTGAGATTTTCAACAGCGAGTTTTTCCCATTTCTCCGATTCTTTATCAAGATAAATCAAGTAATTCTTCGATTCCTCAAGGGCCTCAGCATGCAGTTCGCTTATCTTATTATATATCTCGCTATCTGTGAAATTGAAAGTGGTATCACCCTGAAAAGATTGAACCTTAGCTCGCATCTCTTTAACGCTACCCTGAATATCATCCACTTTGGTAACCTGGGTTTCATCGAACATGGTAAAAACAATTAGGGCACCGGCAACAAAGCTGGCAAGGGCGGTTCCCATTTTTATGAACCACCAGAATACGGAGTAGAAAGTCCCTTCGGTGCGAGTGCCAGTGTTCAAATCATCCTCATCGCAAATATCGCCAACCATTGATGATCCTAGGGTGAAGAAGAATAGCATTCCTGCTGATAGAAGAACTGTTGGAATTACAATTAAATATGGGTATGCCGGATTGTAGCAAACAATCTTTGAAAGCTGGGCAAGCGACATAAGTAGGATTGCAAGAACAAGAGTGCTTCGTTTTCCTAGCTTTGGGCTTATCCAGTTGAGTGGGAAAACAGCCAACAACCCGGTGATGGCCCATACTGTGCCGTTTATTCCTAGAAGATATGCCCCTGCAACCTTGTCGCCACCAAAAACATAAAAAATTGGGATGTACGACCCAAGCAGATTCACAAAGTTGAAACCCATGGCCAACGTGAAGATGGTTAGGGTTAGCATAATAAAATTCCTGTTGCTAAAAGTGTGCTTCATATCACTCCAAAACGGAGTTTTTTTCTGCTTGGCTACTCTCACAAATCCCGGCTCGCGGAGTTTGTAGGTCCACCAGAACGAGAGTGGTATTAGAACTCCAGCTATCATTAATGAAACGTAGCGCATTCCGTCGGCTTCGTTGCCACCTGGTCCTTTAAAAATCTCCATACTTGCGAGTGCAAATAGCCAGGGAGTGCTCATGGCGAATAGGTTTCCAACAAAACTCTTGGCGCTGAACAGACGGGTTCGCTCATGGTAATCGGTGGTCATCTCCATGCCAAGGGCACCGTGAGGAATCTCAAAAATGGTGCATGCAGTGTAGAAAAGGAGCAGGGTGAAAAGTATGTACGATAGCTGAAACCACTGGAAACCAGCCTCCGAAGGGAACCATAAACGTACCATATCGCCCTTCGGAATCCACCACATGGCTACAAAGAATACTGCAACAAGGATTCCGCCAATAAGCAGGAATGGGCGACGACGACCCCAGCGCGTGCGCGTGTTATCGGAGATATGGCCAATCAGAGGATCGGATACAGCATCCCACAAACGAGGAATAATAAGGATTACCCCAAGCCAAAATGCGTTTAGACCTAGGCTGATATTTCCCATTAATCCAACGAGTATTCCCGCAATATTAAAAAGCGCAATGGGGATTATCCCCCCGGCGCCGTAGGCAAAAAGCTGGGTTAGCTGGATTTTATCCTCTGGCTTTGTTTTGTGCTGCACTGTCGATTCCTTTGCTTTCATAATAGGGAATAAAGTTGATTAGTAGTGTATTACCACCTCTGCCGGAAGCTCCTTCACTGCAATTTCATTTTGGCTGAAATCCCTACTCTCTTTTCCGTTGATTGTTACTTTTGATGGAAGCGTAGATTCATTAAAATTCTTAATAATAATGCCGTTATCAGGTAAATTCACGTTTCCGTTTATATTAAAATGATATTTATTATTATCCTTTTTAATTGAGTAGGAGATATCGCCATAGTATGTTGGTAGATTCTCTATCGACATACCCTCTTCAGCATTAATCCAATCCTGATAAAGCGCTGCGGCCAAAACTAGCGTTTGGTCATACTCATTCTCGTAAACAAACATCGAACGGATGGCGTTAACAAAATCGCTACCTACCCACGTATGAGGCATATCGCCAATAAAACGGGGAATTCGGTAATTGTTCCAAACCACCTCGGCCCAGTGATTCCAACCCTGGGGACGACGATCATCAAGGAAAAATTCAATTAGTTCGTGGGCTCTTTCGGGTTGATCGAGAAAAATAAACGAGCCAATTAGTCGAACCTCGTAGGGAGTATAGTTAACCCATTCTCTTTTTCCATTCCTTCTATCCTTGAAAAACTGGTAGTACTGATTAAATGTGTTGTAAACCTGCGGTTTTGGAAGATTATTGTACTCGTTGCAAGGTGTAAGTGCAATGGTGGTTGAGGTGGCATCAAAATCGCCCAACTCTACGCAACCAGGGATGTAATCAATTTCTCTGGTTTTCATTGCCAGCTGCAATGAGCTATACAGGTTAATCCTGAATGAATCACGAATCCTTGAAATACGCTCAAAGTCATCATCATTACCTAGTATCTCTTGAATATCAACAGCATCCTTTAAGCCTTTCATAATAAAAAAGTTATCCCAGTACGAGTGCATAGGCTTTTCGGAGTAACCCTCGTGGCTAATGGACTCAGGGACTAATCCGTAGTAAGCACGAATGCTATCGTTACCATTTTTGAAATGGTCGGTGGATCGCTCCGCAATAAGCGATTCGATATACTCAACAGCCATTAGCACATTCTGATTTTTCTCTCGGAGGAACGCCGTATCCTGTGTGAAGTTGAAATATTCTCGAATTAGGTAGATTAGCTGTCCGTGGCTATCGTGCTCAGGAACGGGATCGGGACCCCTAAAGTCGACCACGCAGGGCACCTTGCCATTCTCGTACTGATGATCGGCATACCAATTAATAAAATCTTTTACCTCTTCAACAATGCCCGATTTAAGCAGTGCCGATGAGGTTAGCGCCCCATCGCGAATCCAGCTGCGCTCGTATGAACGTGAACCGGGCTGTATGCCAGCCTTGTCTCGGTTCACCAGAATGTAAAATAGGTTCGATTTGTAGGAGTTTACAATTCTACTGGCCGATTCGGGGAGGTTGAATTTGATATGATCAATCTTGTCTCGCCAAAAATCATTTGTTTCGATAAATTCGTTGTCTATTTGCTCGTTGGTAACTTCATTTCCAACACTACTATTTTCGTAAAACGGAACCACAACAAAGAAACTGGCTGTCTCGCCCGGATTAAGGCTAATGGTGTATTTTAGCACTCCGCTTGCCATACCGCTTTTATCAACGGCAGTTTTTTTGTCCGATAAAATTCCCTTTCGGATGTGGTCAACGGGGTTACCATCATCAAATACGCTAGCGGTAAACGAATTGTAGGGCTTAAGAGATACAATCTCTTTGCTGTCGACAGCAATTTTTCGTCCCGATTCTGTTTCGCCAATTGAAACAATTTTACCTGCACCCCCTGCAAGGTTTAGGAACTGATAGTAAGGATTTACCTGAAAGGGGCGAACGAGTAAGTAAAAATCAAAATCGTTTCGTTTATTCGAGATATTCTCGAAATAGTAACCTATGTTGAGTTTGGAGTTTGAGTTTGCCACTCCACTAGCAGAAACGCCTGTTGCAAATTTTAATCCTTCTAAACTCCATGAAACGGACGGTGTAAAATTCAACACCCCATTCTCTTTCGGGAAACTCATCGATTGCGATGATTCAACATTCTGCCAGTTGTAAAGTGAGTCATCAATCATAATCATTGGCTCAATGGAGAACAGGTTCTTGTCCACCTCTACCATTCCATCCTCGTTAATCAGAGCCTCCTTAGTATCGTTGTTCACGCCCGTAACGGTCCAGTACGATGCCTGCTCCAAGAAATACCGTGGGTAATTACCTGCTTGTGAATTTTTTGCCGAGTAAGTTAAAAAACCGTTAGGTGTAAATGAGTGCTTAATATCTAAGATTTTTATACTGCTGATTCCGAAACCTTTGGGGTTAGTGCTTTCTGTAAGATTTATTTTTAGATATCTAGCTTCGGCCTCAGGCATTCTAATGAAGCTAACATCGCTTAGGTTCGACTCAACTGAGTATGCTTTTTTCCAATTTACCTTATCTTCGGAGGTAAGTATTTCGAAACGTTTTGCAAAGAAATTGGGATGCCAATCTATTTGCAATCCCCCAAATTCCCTTCGAGTGGTAAAATCTAACAGCACGCTCTGACTCTTAACCCCTTTGCTAAGCCAGGATGTTTCGCCGCGACCATCATTTATGAAGTTAATGCTACCTCGTTTAGCAGCTGATGTTGCAATGATTTTTGGATTCGGATAGTTTTCAGATTCGGGAGGCAACGGCTCAAACTTTAAATCGTCAATCCAAATTGTTCCTTTCCCTCCCACAAATGAGGCAATGGTGAACTCAATCCTGTCGATTCGTTTTAGCTCACGATCTTCTGTTGGCCCCCAGGCAAAGCTGATGTGCCTTTTCTTTATCTTGATTTTAGTCCATTCCGTGGGAAAATCGTAATTCCGATTGCTAACCCACCACACGTTGTCGCCTGAGCTATCAATAAATTTTATCTCGAAGTTATTTGCGGGCGATTCAGCCTTTATCCAAAAGGTAAACTCGTAGTTTTCAGGCAGATCAATGGGGAGCCATTTCTGAATTCCCCCATAACCAGTTCCTTGGGTGAAGTCGTAATCGAACCGAATGGCATTGCCCGTTAAGCCGTTATCTACGGATAGATCCAAGGTAACCCCATCGGATTTTATGAAATTCCAACCCGATTCGTTTTCAAATTCATCGAGAATTAGGCTTTGCGCTGTGATGAATTTGGCGGGTAGAATTAAAATGGTTGATGCAATAGCAATCTTGCAAATTAAATTTCTCATAGATTCTGCTATATTTCGAACTCTGGTTACTCTAATACTTTATACCCAAGCTTATTTAATCCTGTTTGGATAATTGGGTCTTTCATAACATGGTTCCAAACCAGACCGGTTCTGAAATTTTCAATCATAATAAGCATTGGGCCTTGTGCTATTCCCACAAAATCGTCGTTTACCCAGTTGGCTGTATGGTTAAAGGCATCGTAGAATCCGTACTTACCCCAAATTTTATCGCCATTTCTGTCAATCATCGCTTTTGTTGTAGGTAGCACAATTTCTGGAGCAAATGGTAGTGATGAGAGCGAAGCGTAGGGTGCAATTGTTCCGTCATCAAAATAGTTGTATTCGGGGCCGCTGGTTCCTCTACCGGCGTAACCATAAAATTTTTTATCATCAAAGCTGTAAGTGTCAGTGGGGCCGTCACTTGCTGTAACTCCCCAGCAGAGTGAGTCGTAGCCAATCCAACCGTGGGGATTGTCTATTGCATAAAGCTGCTGAACGTAGGTTGCTCGACGAGAATTCTCGAAATAATCAATTCCCTTTTCTTGCATATACGAGTCGGCTATTCCCCTAAAATCAATAAATGCCTGCGAAAATTGGTGGCCAAACAACGGAGGGAATGCTGCATGTGAGTAACCCGGGTAAGGGGTGTTCCATTTGTACGATTTTAACCATGCGTTGTAACTCCTCTCAACATTTTCCATGCCTGAACCTGCTGCCAAAATATAGAGAAATAGCGCCTCGTTGTACCCTTTCCAGCCCATATGGTGTAGCCCCGATTCGGGATACCAGCCCATAGAGATTGTGTGAGCAAACTGTCCCTCGCCGGGCATCTCCATAAAGTTCCAGTCAATTCGCTCAAGAAGAAATGAGGCCGTTTCGCGGATTTGTTTTTCTACCTCATTATCGGAATTGTAATAGTTGCGAGCAAAAATTACCCCCATCATAAGCAGTCCAGTATCCACCGATGAGAGTTCGCATCTCCATTCACGCGTTCCAGAATTCATTCTATGAAAATGGTAGTAAAATCCGTTGTAGCCAGCGGCTGTCGTGTCGGCACTCTGTTCGGAGTTTTTATAGAAATTAAGAATGTTGAGAGTTATTTCAGCTGCTTCTTCTCTGGTGATCCAGTTTCGTTCAACGCCAATGGCAAAGCTTGGTATCCCAAATCCGGTTGCCGCAATACTCGATGGAGCCCAACTTGCAGCCCGATCTTTCACGATACCCCACTCGGGATGGTGCTCATTTAGGAAGAAGAGAAATGTTTTTTGTTGAATTGAATCGAGCATAATCTCTTCCTCAGCGGTAATAGGGTAATCAACCTTCCCTTTCGATTCAAAAACAAACTGATTGGGCTGATTACAAGCCGCAAAGGCCATTACCAATATCAACAGTGACTTTTTGATTTTCATATCGTTTTGCTTTTGATTTGTATTCAGCGTATAGTATGTTTTCGAGCCATACGAGTGTTCCTCCAAAAACCTGTAGATTTAATGAGCCTACTTATATGCAATACCCAATGTGTTTAGCCCGTTTTTCACATCCTGGTTGGCCATAAATGTATCCCAAAGAAAACCTGTCCGATGGTTTTCGATCATACATATTATTGGCCCCTGGTCAATAGCTAAATAGGAATTGGCAAACCAAAGTGTTGTTAAATTGAAAGCATCTTTGAAACCATAATCTCCCCAGATCTTATCACCCAGGGTGTAGTAAAAGAACCTTAAAGCTTGCATACTTTCTTCCGGAGTGTATGGGATTGATGATATTGCAGCAGTGGGAGCAATTACGCCCCTATCGTTAGTTGGAGAGCTAGCTGTGTAACCACCCTGAATATCGCTGGCTGTTAGCCCCCAACAGCTGGCTGAGTAGCCCTGAAAGTGCCTTGGATTTGCAACGCAATATAACCGATTGATTTGAGTGTGCGCCACGGTTTGATCCCAGTAGTTTGCATACTGGTCGCTTAGGTTTCTGGGATCGAGGCCTAAAAAGGAATAATGCGAAAAGAAAAGTGGTCCACCATAATCGGTGGCAAGGGGTAGCTGAATGTTGTAGAATGTTTTGTTGTTAATCATGGGATAAGCCCCATTCCTTGCCCATCCATTATCATAAACCTCTTTGGTTATTGGGAATGTGGGCGATGATGCTGCTAATACGTAAACTATTAGGGCTTCGTTCCATCCGCTAATTTGGTGGTTCATAGCCCATTCGTGATCTGGTGACCAGTGCCAGTATAGCACATTCTCATTGTCTTTTTGGTACCAGCTCCATTCCACACCCTCGTAAAGTTCCTGAATGTTTTCGCACATTGCTTGTTCCTCTGCGTTCCCATTTTTAAAGTACTCTTTTACAGTGAGCAAACCTTGCATAAGGAATGCTGTTTCAACCAGATCGCCACCATTGTCCTTGGCGCTGAATGGAATGACTTTGCCTGTGCTTCCATTAAGCCAATGCGAGAATGCCCCGTGAAACCTGTCGGTTTCAGGTTTGCCTAAAAAGTTTACAATGGTATTTAGTCTTTCGAAAGCTTTTTCACGTGTAATAAAGCTGCGTTCAATGCCCACAAGAATGGCCATTAGCCCAAACCCACTCCCACCTGAGGTCACCACATCGCCTGATCCATAACGCTCACGCGTTAGGCCCGATACAGGGTGAGCATAATCCCAGAAGTATTTGAAGGTTTGTTGCTGAACAAGAGTAAGCAGATCATCATCGGGAATGATGGGAAATTTTGGGACACTATCTATACGTGTTCTAAATACAAATGAGTAAGCTGTTTTGTTAATACCTCCAAGGTTTGTTCCCTGGTCGAATGTAAGTCGATAGCTCGTAAGGGGGTTAAGTGATTCAATGGGAGTAATATGTAGTGTTTTTCTTGAATTATCGAATTGATGGTAATAAGCGGAATCTACACCACCACTTATAAATAGTTTGCTTTTTACCAGCTTGTTTGTGTCAACTTCGTCGTGAAAATGTATTTGTATATCTAAATCATTAAACTCAACGCCGTTTATTGTTGAGCTGTTTGGTGCATTCCTGTTATCAACATTAATTGAGTCGATAAGAATATCTTTAATTATAATGTTATTGTCCTCCTTTTTGCAGGATAGAAAGGATAAATAGAAAAGGAAAATTAGGGGGAGAAATTTCATTGGGTGATGATTAAGATGAAAAAAGGTAGGGAAGGGATTACCTTCCCTACCTTTAATTATCAGAGATTAAAGAGTTAGTTGATTTGGGTTATCTCAGCATCGTAAAGATCTTTAACCTCTTCGGCTGTAAGCCCTCTATCATAAATGCGAAGCTCATCGATTAAGCCTTTGAAGGGAGATGCCCACGCATCTTCTTGCAAAGCAGTACCTGCAAGTCGGTCGCACCAAGCGCCGATAGCAAATTTTTCTGGTGCGTTAAACTTCAAATCGCCAAGAGGCAAGTCTTCACCGTCACGCTGCCAACGCTTTACACCCATGTATTCCGTTCCATCAAAGGCGGTAACATGTACTCCGTTCACATAGGCATGGAATTCTGAAGTTACGTTGTCGTAGGTACAAATAATGTGTCTCCATTGTGGTGCGGTTACATCAACATACCAACCACTTCCGCGTTGTCCCTTCCATTCTTCGGAATCATCTTTCCAGAAGTAGCAGTCCATTTCGGCATAGTTGCGAGCTTGTTCCGTTTCTCCTTCTGGCCAATTCCTGTGCTGCAATAGGAATAGGTTACCCCAAATCCAATCGCCTTTTCCGTCTAAGTGGAAAACCATTTGTTCAGGGGCATCGGTGGTTTCAATAGTATTGGGAACCTGCTTAACCCATAGCGAAAAGCTGAATGCTTGTAGCGTTTTAAGTTTACTGCTAGCAGGCAAAGTGTAAAGTAGGCCCGAGTTTTTGTCAGTTGCACCCTGAAACGCTTTTCCGCGACGACCTTCAACAAAGGTCGCAGTTGTGGTCGCTGTATTACTCGGTGTCAATGTGCCGACTTGATCGTTTCCATTGTCTTCGAAATCGAAATAAGCAATCAGATTAGTTTCAGCAATAGTGCTGGGATCAATTTTTCCGTCATCGGGATCGGGATCATCATCCTTACATGATGTCATTGAAATTGACATGATAAGTGCTCCTAGGAGCAGCGTTTGAAGCAGTCGAAATTTTGTTTTCATAATTAAGTTGGATTTAGTTAAACAATAGAGAAATATTATGGTGTTAGTTGTAACCTGAGTTTTGTGTAAGCTTTGTGTTAAGTTGCATTTGTGCTGCTGGAATAGGGTACACCTCATGCTTGCCCACAACAAAACCTTTACCGGCAAGAGCGGTGGCTGCTTGACCCGTACGAATGAGGTCGAAAAATCTATCCTGCTCCATGGCTAGCTCTGCGCGTCGTTCGTCCCAAATATCTTGTGATGTAACCCCAGAAATGCTTGTTAAACCGGCTCTATCTCTAACCATATTAACCGCCGCATCGGCACTAATTCCAGAGGTAAGTGGAACTGCAGCGCCATTCACCAATGCCTCGGCATGCATCAAAAGGATATCTGCATATCGCAGAATACGAATGTTATGATCGAAACCATATCCATTGAAATTCCAATTGTTATAGTACGAGGGTGTATAAACCTTGCCGTTATATACTGGGTTTGTGCATGCAACCTTTATGCTATCTCCCTCGGGTGTTTTGGTGCCTCGGTAAAGTAGAGTGGTCGCTGGACGAATAACCTCACCTCTTGAATCGAAAAAATCGATTAGGTTTTGACTGGGAGTGCAAAAGCCCCAACCCTGCATATTGCTAGGGGTGTTCCCCCTTGGCCCCTGAACGTATGCATACTCAAGAAAAGTTGAAGGCCCGGTTGAACTGCCCAGCGTGGAGCTTTGTATCTCGAATATAGATTCCTCGCTGTTCTCCTCATCAACAGTAAATACATCGCGGAAACTGCTTAGCAGCCCGTACTGGCCCGAGGCAATAATTCTATCTGTAAGCGAGGCCACAGAGTCCCACTCTTGCTGGTATAAGTGAACCTTTGCCTTAATGCCCATGGCGGTGTACTTGTTAATTCTACCAGCCCATTCCTTCGAGTAAAAATCGGGAAGCACCGCTATTGCTTCCTCCAAATCCTTCTCAATAAAATTGTAAAGTTGCTGTGTTGTTGACTGTGTTACCGATGCGAGCTGTTCCGATGAGAGTGTAGTATCAATTATGGGTACCCTCCCAAAAAGTCGGGTAAGATTAAAATAGGCATAAGCCCTAATGGTTTTCGCTTCGCCCTGACACTGCAAGGCGTACTCCTTGTCGCTCGCATTGAGCAGCGTCTCTTCAAATTTTGGCATTTCATGAATTGCGTAGTTTGCCCCGCTAACAATATCAAAATATCCTGTCCAGAGGTCATTTATTAGGCCATTGTTGGCCTCGTAGTTTAAATCGTCTAGCTCTTTCATGGTGGGGTTGTCCTCAGGGCTGCTCCCCTTGTCGGCATTATCTGAGGCAATCTCAAATGCACCTATGTAAGGAAACACATGGGCTCCATACGATCTTAGCTTAGCATAGGATGCGCTAATGGGAAGGAAAATATTCTCGGCTTTGGAGTAGTCTAGGCCAATTGTTGGGATAGTTCCTTCGGGTCTGATATCTAGAAAATCCTCACAGTTAGTGAAAACGAGGATGAGAGTGAGTATTGTTAGTATTCGGATACTTTTCATAACTAATTGTTTTTAAAAGTTAGCTTTTAAACCCAATGAATATATAGCCTGCATAGGGTAAACAGAGTTATCAACTCCTGTGCTTATAGGGCTACCCCCAATCTCTGGTGTAAAGCCATTGTATGTGAAGAAAGTGTATGGGCGTTGAGCTGAAATGTAAACCCTAAGCATTTTTACCTGTTTAATTGACTGTGTTGTGAACCCAATTTGGATGTTCTGAATTCTTGCAAAGGATCCATCCTCAACAAAAAAATCGTTTGCCTGCTGGGTATAGGAGAAGTTATAGGCTTGTGCCGAGGGGTAAGTTTCGGAGTGATTGTCATTGGTCCATCTATTCTCAACATAGTCTTGATCGTAGTTGCCATCGGAGAAAATATCGCGATTCATCCTTTTGGCATTTAGGATTTTGTTCCCAACCTGTCCGTATATGGCCATTGACAAATCAAACATTTTGTAATTTACACCAAGATCGATACCGCTTATTAACCAAGGAATTGCGCTACCCAGGTAAACTTTATCCTCGTCATCAATAATGTTGTCGCCGTTTTGGTCTTTGTATTTAAAAAAACCTTTATCTTTTATGGTTTGACTAACAGGGTCTTGCAAAGCCTCCGATTCGCTTTTGTAAACACCGTCAATTTCGTATCCATAAAATGCTCCAATGGGATGCCCAACAGCTGTACGGGTAGTATAGTTGCCCCTAACATATGCGCCAGGGATATAATCGCGTCCCTCCAATTCTAACACACGGTTATATACCGATGTAGCATTAAAGCCAACATTGTAGCTTAAGTTGTCGCTTATTTTATCGCTCCAGCTAAGCATTAGCTCTACACCGGCATTCAGCACCTTACCGTTGTTGGCAAGCAAATCGGCAACACCTCCTCCTGTGGCGATTGGAGCATAAAAAACCACATTGTTAGTTGTGCGGTGGTAAAAATCAAGATCTCCGGATAGCTTTGTACTAGCTGATACAAAGTCGAATCCAAAGTTGAACTCACTAACTACCTCCCAGCGGAGGTAATTCTGGAGAACTGTTTGAGCCCCCACGCCATCAACTATTACATCGTTGAAGATACCGGAACTACCAGGGCCTGTTTGGCCAAGAATTACGGCCGAGTTTGCCGGAACGTTGTCATTTCCTAGCATACCCCAGCTAGCCCGTGCTTTTAGGAAGCTGAAGAGATTATTGTTCTGCATAAAATCCTCCTGGGAGATGTTCCACCCCAACCCAATGGATGGGAAGTAACCCCATTTTTTTTGGTACTTTGAGCTCCCATCGGCCCTAAAGGTGAAGGTAAATAGGTATTTGCTATCGTAATTATATGTACCTCGGGTAAAGAAGGATAGGCCATGGTACCTCGATCCGCCATCCCAAGCATTCCTGTCTCTATATGATCCTGTAATTAAATACTTCGATTGATCATCAATTCCCACAACGCTCTGGGCCGATCCTGAAAGCGATTCGTATCGCTCGATACGAGTTGATTGCCCTAAAAGGATGGAATAGCTATGATAATCTTTCCTGTTGTTGAAAGTGAGGAGATTGTCAATAATCTGCTTGTTTGAGCTGCCCGATGTTTTTTCGAGGGTTGATGTGCGTACTCCTTGCGATCCGCCCACGTTATATTCTGGTGTGAACGAACGAGGTGTGTATGTTCCCAGATCCTGGTTGTATGAAATTTTGAATGTGAGCTTGTCTTTAATTGGGTAGAGCTCGGCGTAGGTACTGAATACAACTTTATTTCCTTTCTCGAAATATTCGGGGTAGTACGCAGTAGCAACAGGGTTTCCGTATTGATTGCCAAACCCATAGGTTTGGGGCGATCCAAATTTAATGGGGTAAGCTTCATCGTTATTGGGGTCATAAACAGGGTAAACAGGTGGGTTTACATACGCCCCAAAGAAAGCCCCTTCGTTAGGGTTGTACTGGTTATACCTTGACAGAATATTGTTAAACCCAATCTTTAGGTATTCGTTCACGTTCTGATCGAGTCTAATTCTAAGGTTCATTCTTTGGTACTGGTTTACAGCATCCATGATTCCATCTTGATAAAGGTAACTGCCGCCCAATGAGTAGCTTGTTTTTTCGCTAGATCCGGAAATATCAATGCTGTGGTTTGTCATGGGAGCATTTCGTACCAACTCTTTATACCAATCGGTGCTGGTGGGGTAGCTGTTAGGGTCTTTTGGAATATAACCTAATGTGGATACGTTGGCCTCGTTAAGAACCTCCACATACTGATCTTTTGTGGCGAGAGGCATTATGTTTACTGGAGTTTGAAACCCAAAATATGAATCGTAGCTAATAATTGGTTCTCCAGATTTTCCGCTTTTTGTGGTTATTAGAATCACGCCATTGGCTGCTCTAACGCCATAAATTGCAGCTGCCGAAGCATCTTTTAGCACCACAAGGTCTTCAATATCCGATGAGCCAAGGAAGTCAATGTTATCAACAAAAACCCCATCGACAATGAACAAGGGATTGGCATAGTCGCCAATTGAACCTATGCCCCTAATCTTTACGGAGGGGCCTCTACCGGGTACTCCGCTGTTAATAATCTGCACACCTGCGGCTTTCCCCTGCATTGCCTGCATAGCATTAGAGGTTGACTGGAGAGCAAGATCTTCGCCTGTTACCTTAACAATGGGAGCGGTTAAATCCTTTGCCTTTTGACTGCCATAACCAATAACAATAACTTCTTCGAGCGAAGTGTTTTCTTGGCTTAGTATAACATTGATTATGTTTTTTTCGCCAACCAAATGCAGCTGAGTAACCATTCCAATCATGCTAAACTCCAGTGTTTCGGATGGATTAACCTCAATAGAGTAGTTCCCATCCAGATCGGTTGAGGTACCCCTGGTGGTTCCCTGAACAATGATCGAAACGCCGGGGAGCGGATCATTACTCTCATCAACCACTGTCCCAGTAACCCTAACCTGCGAGAAAGCAAAAAATGATTGAAGGATTAGTAGCGGGATAAGAAGAGCTAGTTTACACTTCATACTGCTGGGATTATTTGTTAGTAATTAAGTCGCCGCAAAAATGATATCTAAAGTTATGACAGCAGAAAAGAAAAGTCCAACAAAATGGTTTATTTGAGTTTCACAATCAAAAATTAAATCAAGATTGCCCCTCAAAAAGAATACATCACCTTTCCGCAAACGTTTGATATGTAATAACAAAGAGTATGAAAAAAGTACTTTAAAGCAATGATGAAGAAATGCTATTTGCTGTTTACCAAAGAAGTTTCTAATCCCTTATAAATGTATTACATATTTATTTGTAATATTTATATATTTCACTGTTTTTAGCAGTTTTGGACGGTTAGTTGGAGTGATAACATTTCCCTGACGTGGGGGAATGCCAAAAAGAATGAGGGGATTTAAACTGATTGTGAATTCTTGATATTCTCGGAAAAGATCTCGCTCATTAAAAATTCGGAGAGGTTAATATCGTGGTCGAGATTCATTTTTTTCCGAAGTCGATAGCGACTTATCTCAATGGCTCGAGGTGAGTTGTTCAGTAATCGGGCAATCTCCTTGGTAGAGAAGTTCATTCGAAGGTATGAGCAAAGCCTGAGGTCGTTTGGAGTTAGCTTAGGATATTGCTCCATCAACTTTTTAAAGAAGCCCTGTTGGGATAGCTTCAAGCTATTCATTGCATTTTTCCAATCTTCTGTCTGATTATCTAAGCCTTCCGTTATGATTCTCTCCATACTCCGCAAATTCTTAATTGGGTATTTTGAGGAATGTTCCTTAATGGCGTTCACCTCGTTTTGGAGCTCAGTTAAGATTTCGTTCTTGTTTATAAGATACCTTATGGTCAGCATAAGCTCGTAGCTCTTGGTGTCGAGCTCCCTTTCCAGTGAACTTTGCCTAAGCTCCATTCCCAGGCGCTCATTTTGGCGAATTAATTTATATTTGAAGTAGAGTACTATTAGCCAGATAATTATGATAAATGCTAATGCATATGCGCTCAACGCGATCTCTGAATAGTACCAAGGTTTCTCCACTCGAAATGGAATTTGAATTCTTGATCCATCTGGCCCCTGAACCTCAATCGTGTAATCACCATATTTTAGTCCAAGGTAGGTAATCTGGTTATTGTGTGTGCTCTGCCAATTGCTGTCAAGTTCTTTTATTCTATAAAGAAAATACTTGTTAGGGAGGTCAAATGAGTATGGTGCGATATAGCTAATGGTAACATTATTCATGTTCCATTTGGTTTTCAAGTTCGTGGAGGGTTTGTAATGGGTAACAACATCATCGCGTTGCCCATAGAATAAAACTTTCTCTAGTTCAAGCCCCATACTTCTTTGATTGCTCTTGTCTAAGGTCAGATTGTAAGTATCGAAACTTTCAGGAGTTGGAATTATCAGGGTAGTACTATCAAGAGTAACGAGTTCGATACTCCGCTGTGGTAGACTTAAGTTATTGAGTTGGATTTCACATCTCTTTGTGGCGCTAAAATCAATATTTATATCAAATAGAGCAAGTTTATCATCTTTGATAAGCCAATACTCATGCTTTCTGAAGTGTTGAATTTGGTTAGCGGTTCTGTACTCGCCAAGAGTTCTGGACAAGGAATCTATGGGAATAATCTGATCCCTAACATAATCGTATGTGTAAATATTCTCTGAGGTTGTAAAAATCACGCTGTTATTAATCTTGGACACTTTAATGTTGTAGCTTTTCCCATTAATATTAGGGTAGTAATCTACCTTCTCGGCAAGAGATAAATCATCAGAGATTTTAATCCTGTATAATCCTTTTTGGTGATGCGAGGCCCAAACATAGCCAAGGTAATCAACCTCAATATATCGTGTGGGTTCCTGAAATCCCTCCACTTTAGTATGGTATTGCCATAATCCCTCATCGGATTTTTTTAACACAACAATACCCGTGTAGGTTCCTACGAGTAGATGCTCTCCAAAACGTTTAAAAGCCCAACCCCCGGTAACCGCTGAGATGCGCATAAGCCTTTCGTCACTTACCAAGAAGATTCCATCGTTGTGCCCACAGAGAATTTGGTTTTCAAACTCCTCGAGCGACCATACCTGACCCTGGCTATCTTCAATTAGCTTTAGGTTTGTAAATTGATAGAATTCTGCCTTTTTCTCGATATCGCTTCGAAAAAGGCCACGATTTGTCCCTATATACAGCTTGTTTTCATATTTATGCAAGGCATATATGGTTCCAAAAGATGCATTCCTGCTTTTGTAATGAGTGTATGGTGAGTTGAGATTGATGTAGTTAACGCCCTCGTCGAGGCCAATCCATAATCCGGCATTTTGATCGGTATGGAGGGATAGAACCGTGTTGTTTTGGAGCCCGTTATAAACGTTATATCTACGAAGTATTTCTCCCTCTCTATTTGTAATGATGAGTCCATTCAGAATGCTACCAAAGGCATAGGTTGAGTCGTTAAGCTGCTTGGCCACATTACAAACATTCTCTTGAAGGAAGGTTGAGGCGTCAGACGTGAAGTAGTTAAATGCCTGTCCGTCGTAATGATATATTCCGTGATTATCAGTACAAACCAACCATTGATTAGTATTGTAGGGAACAATAGCGTGAACTTTTTTGGTTTCAAAAATATCGCTATTCTCAATACGCTTAAACTCATTGTCCTCAAACCAGAATAGGCCTCTCTCAATAACCTGTACAACATATTTTTCATTAACTTCATGCATAAAGAGCATGGCGTAAGGAGCCTTGGCCTTCAGGATTTTGTTGTCTCGAAAAATGTAAATTGATGTAAATGACTGAAAATATACATTTTTATCATCCGTGTATATCTTCCATATCTCATCATTTTTCTCTATTTCAGTCAGGTGTGCCAACGATTTGTACTCAAGCTCACCCAAAGCATTCCGATCCCAGTATCCAAAGTCTTCGAATGAACCTGTGAAAATTCGTCCAAGGCTGTCGGCCGCTACCGATCTTATTGATGGACCATCATTTAATGTGTACTTTTTCCAGCTAATCCCGTTAAACTCGGCAAGCCCTTCGGAGTTTGCGATGTAAACTAGCTGGGATTTTGGGTTTTGCGTTATACTCCAATTCTGATTTTGGATTTCAAAATCATTAATTAGGTAGGGAATAAGCTCAGGAATCTCGGCTTTAATCTTTTTATTAATGCAGAGAAGGGACGTAGCGAGTAAAAGTAATATTGGAAATGATTTTGTAATAACTTTTTTCATAGTAACAAAATGCTCAATTCGAATATTGCCCTTTAAAAATACAATGAATTTTGATAACATTGAGCAAAGTGTGGCAATATTGTAAAATATACCTGCCACGTGTAGGTTGTTTAAATGTTGGGGAATTGCTAGCAGTTAAAGAAATAGCACGGAGGGAGTTGAGTTTCTATAGCTTCACCATCTCCCGCTTGCGGTTTGTAAAGCGGGCGATCTCCTTATAACCAAGCGCCTTAATTTCGGCAATGGCATCAGCGAAGAATTGGCCAACATTCTGCTCCACGTGGGCATCGGAGCCAAGGGTTATGGGAACTTTGTAGTGTGCTAGTCGCTCAAGGAACTGCGCCGAGGGGTAAAACTCTTCGCAGGGTTTAATGCGGCCGCTGGTGTTTATCTCCACCACCACATCGGCCTTTTTAAAGGTTTGGGCGGCTTCGTCGTAAAGGTCGTCTAGGGGAAAGGTGGGGTAGTAGGCAAACTTTTTGGCTAGGTCGCAATGGCCAATAATATCGAATAACTTCGACTTGGCCGACTGCTGCACAGCCTTAAAGTACTGGCGGTAAAAGCGGTTGATATCAATGGTGTCGTACTCCTTAACATCAGTATCGAAATTCCATTCATCGATAAAATGGACGGAACCAATTACGTAGTCGATGGGTAGCTTAGATAGTATTTCCTGTATCTGCTTCTCCATTCCGAAGAAGTAGTCCATTTCCACGCCAAACTTTACTTTTACTCCCTGCGTGTCGCCAGTCTGCACATCCTTAACCCGGGCAATCATCTCATCAATACGCTCAATGGGCAAGGCCCAGCCTACCGGTTTTAGGCTGATATGGTCTGTAAATCCAATCTCACTAATTCCCTTAAAGGCTGCAGACGCCACCATTTGCTCGTGCGTGTCGCGCCCATCGGAGAGGTAGGTGTGCATATGGTAATCGAGGAGCATATCCTGATTTTAATTGGTAAACAACTCTATCTCCAAATAGTTTTAAAATGGAGGTTAGTATGCGCCAACCCCGTATTGAGGTTACTCGTAATTAATTGTCTAATATCGTTATGTTAAGGAATAAATTGACCTTAAACCAACCCGTTGGAGTTATCCTTATTTGTTAAAAGGTTGTGTAGCCACCACCGTCCTTTTCCTCCTTGTCCATCACAAATTTACCCCCCCCATCACCATTACTTTGGTTTGCTGGGGTTTTAGGTAGATTTATCTTTTTAGGCAATACAGGTGCTTTTGGCTTTTCGTAGCCTTTTCTTTTAAAGTTTACAGTTTCAGCGATTTTAAAGAACGATATGGCCTCGGCCAACTTGTCGGATTGGCTCTTCACTTCCTGCGCGCTCGAGGCCAGCTCTTCGCTCATAGAGGCATTCTCCTGTACCGTTTTGTTGAGGTTCTGTATGGCGTTGTTAACCTGCTCGGCGCTGGAGGTTTGCTCCATGCTAGAGGATGTAATTTCTTGGATAAGGGTAAGGTTTTCTTTCACCTTTGGGATAACCGCTTTGAGCTTCTCATTCGCCTGATCAGAGGCGTTTCTGAGTTTGTTCGCCATGGCCTCTATATCCTGTGCCGAGGCTGCCGAGCGTTCAGCCAGCTTGCGAACCTCTGCAGCAACCACAGCAAAGCCTTTGCCATGCTCGCCTGCACGGGCTGCTTCAACAGCTGCGTTTAGGGCAAGTATATTGGTTTGGAACGAAATATCCTGAATAATTCCAATTTTCTCGCTAATCTGATTAACAAGTTGAAGCGCTTCGGTAGCGGCAGTTACCCCGCTCACAACCCCGCTCTCGGTATCAATGGCCACCTTCTCGGCGCGTCGCGAGTTTTCCGATGTTTGGTCGATATTGGCAGCCATCTCCTCCATACTCGATGAGATCTCCTCAGTGGAGGAGGCCTGGTCGTTGGCTCTTTGCGATATTTGCTGGCTACTGGTGTTGAACAGAACGCTGGCCTCGGCAATGCTTTCCGATCCCTGTACAATGCTGTCGGTAATTTCCTTAAGCACATCGCCCATGTTGTTCAGGCTACGGGCCAGATCGCCTATCTCATCATGCTTTACAAGAAGGTCGTTATCGAGTTTTACCGTTAAGTCGCCCGAAGCAATGATTTCGGCAAACTTTACCCCCCGCTTAATGCTGCTCGATAGGTTTTTGCTAAACACAACCGATACACCAGCAGTTCCTACAATAAGAATAAATAGAATGGTGATAATAAAGATTATGTTCCGGCCACGCTGCTTGTTGAAAACCACCGTACTGCTTTCAATAATCCTATCTAAATTAGCTTTCAGGTTTGTTGCCACCTGGTTTATGCCAATGTAAATCGCTTGCGTTTCGCCAATTGCACCCCAGCATTCTTTGCCAAGGGCAATGTAACGGCCTACCTGTTGACTTAGTACTCCGTCAGATGCCTCCGCCTGAAACTGATTAGCAGCACGCTCCCATATATCATAGTCGGACTTGTTGCCAGTGGCAATGAATCGTTGCCCTAAAAACCGAACCCGATATGCCTGTGCGCTGTAGTTGGGGTGGGAAGCAATTATTTGGTCGGTAATGCCATTGGCCTCCCCAAGAATTCTTGCACGTTTTTGGTTTATCTCGTTGAGCTTAGCTGTTGAGGTTTTGTACTCCGTAACCTCCCTGAGCATCTCATCAATGATGGGCACGTTGGAACTTTGCAGCGGGTTTTCTCTAAAATCGTTGAGGACTTGATCCACTTCCTGTATACTTTTCTCAAGACGCCCCAGCGTTTCGTCATCTGGGTTACGCATAAAGATTAAGAAGTTATTGTCGGCCGATATCCGTGCCTTGTCGGCTATATGTAGGTCTAAAATTTTTGCTCTAATGCCATTGATTTGGTTGAAGCTAAGAAATGTAGCGCCAGCAGCAAGCAGAGCAATGGTTGATAACGAACCAAATATTAGGGTTAGCTTGGTTCTGATTTTTAGTTTCAAGAGGTTCATTTTGGGTTTACTTCGGGTTATTACCTATTTGCTTTAGTTATAAAAGTAGTAACTAAATCTAAATGTACCAAACGGAAAATTTATAAAACATCTCTACAAATAGTTTCCTTTATAATTATCTGTTAGGTTTATGATTCCTAAAATTTTCTGCACTGCCGGTTGGATTTGATAAGCAGCAAAATACTGGTTTGGATAGTAATCGTAAATTTTTTTAGATGAATCCAATTAACGGTATAGCCCCCATCGAGAGGCAAGTTCTACACCATGAGCCAAGAGCAGTGCTGCCCATTGTAAAGATTTTACGTAAAGTTGGAATGTGCAGCATTAGCAAAAGGTTATGCCCGTGCTAACAAAAGATGGCCAACCCGAATGCCAGTATCTGACAGATCGATTTTTTTTAATGTAGTAGTTAAAAGCGACAATTCATTTTGTAATTTTTTCGCATTCAATGATAGTTCACACAAATTGCTGCGCTTTATCGATTCATACCAGAGATTAACCGAACCCCGTAATTTTCACTATCTTTACACAAAAATGTAATTACACTTTTGCCCTTGGGTTAAAGCCATTCAACAATTAATACATCTTCTAGTGTTTGCCATTGTAGATATTGAAACCACAGGCGGAAGCCCTGTAAGCAGCCGAATTACCGAAATTGCCATCTTCCTTTTCGATGGGAAAAAGATTGTAGATGAGTACACTACTCTTATCAACCCCGAGTGTTACATCCCACCAAATATAACCCGCCTAACGGGCATTAGCAACGAGATGGTAGCCATTGCGCCCCGTTTCTACGAGGTGGCTCGCAGAGTTGTGGAGATTACCGATGGAGCCACCTTTGTAGCGCATAATGTTACGTTCGATTATAAATTTATCCAAACGGAGTTTAAACGGTTGGGGTTCGACTATAATCGTCCTACCCTTTGCACCGTGAGGCTTTCGCGCAAGCATTTGCCAGGCTACCCGTCGTATAGCCTTGGTAATATCTGCGATAATCTGGGAATATCTATAAACGGAAGGCATCGTGCGGCTGGCGACGCTCTGGCAACTGTAAAACTTTTTCAGGAGTTACTGCAGGTCTCACCCAACTTGGCCACCGAGGGGCAGGATATTTTATCCTCACTGGCTCCTAATCTTAACCCTAAAACCATTGCCGATTTGCCCGAAGCAACAGGTGTTTACTACCTTTACGATGCCGAAGGGGTTATTATCTACATAGGCAAGAGCGTAAATATTCGCAAACGGGTACTCGATCATACGGCCCGGCCCAAAACCAAGCGAGCTACCGAAATGCTATCGCAGATTTCTGATATAGGATACGAACTAACTGGTAGCGAGCTTATTGCCCTGCTAATGGAGGCCGATGCCATTAAGGAGCACCTACCCAAGTACAACAAACGTGGTAGGCGCAGGAACTCCCAGATGGGTGTTTTTCAGAAGACCGATGCAAAGGGATATATCAACCTAAGTATCGAAACTATCTCAAACGATGATGAGATTCCAATTGCTAGCTTCGATAACCAAGCCGAAGCACAAGCATACCTTTACAGAATAGTTGACGATTACTCACTTTGTCAGAAGCTATGCGGGTTATACAAGTCGGCTAATGCCTGTTTTCATCATCAAATTGGCCAGTGTCATGGCGCCTGCATTGGGCTGGAGTTGCCGCATGACTATAATCTTAGAGTGCAGCAAGCATTGGATAGCCAAAGCCTCGGCAGCCGAAGCTTTATTATGGTAGACGACGGACGACACCCCGATGAGCGCTCATTTATTAAGGTGATGAACGGCAAGATTGAGGGATTTGGTTATTTTAATCCCGAGTATATCGATAATTCTATCGATTTGCTGAAAGAAACCTTAACACCCTGTGGAAACCATCGCGAGGCGGTGATGTCGGTTAGAGGGTATATGGCGAAGGCGGGTGTAAAGGTGGTAGACTTTTAAATGATATTCAGCCTCCTCTTTTTTGATTTTTTTTGAAACGAAGTATTACGAGGGGTGGTTGTACATTGCGAGATGCAAAATGACCTGACAGCGTTTGAAAAACCTGTCAGCGTCATATATGTTTGTATAATTGAAGGTAATCGTAACGACTTTCTATAGAAGAAAACTGGGTGCGAAACTCCCTGCAATGGGCAGGTTAACTTTCATTGTTAGGCTTTAAAGAATCCGCTATGACAGATCTCTTCATTCAGTCAATAAACGGCTGACTTATCTAGTCAACTATAGCTTATCTCCTATGCTATAGCATAGGAGATAAGCTGAGACACGACAACCGACAACATTCCCCCAAAAACATCCCCAGCAATGCGGTAGTAACAAAAACGTTGTCATCCATTTTTTTTCTTCGGCCTTTTCTCCCATTTTTGTATTCAATTTTTTTAAAATGAATTTGATGATGAAACCTACACTTATAATTCTGGCTGCCGGAATGGGCAGCCGTTACGGCAGCCTTAAGCAGGTTGATGCCGTTGGCCCTAATGGCGAAACCATAATTGACTACTCCGTTTTTGATGCGCTCCGCGCAGGATTTGGTAAGGTGGTATTTGTTATCCGCAAGGATATTGAGAAAGATTTTCTTGAAGTATTTGGCAAGCGATTCGATGGCAAGGTGCCATACGAAATTGTTTTTCAGGAGCTCGATATGCTCCCCGAAGGCATTGCATGTCCGCCCGATAGGGTTAAACCTTGGGGTACAGCACACGCCGTTTGGGTTTGCCGCAATGTGGTAAAAGAACCTTTTGCTGTTATCAATGCCGACGATTTTTATGGAGCCAATGCATTTAGCGTGCTTGCCAAGGCGCTAGCCAACGGATCGTTACAAGAGGGCGAGTACTTTATGCTTGGATATCATCTTAAAAATACATTAAGCGACCAGGGCTCTGTATCGCGAGGCGTTTGTAGTGTCGATACCCAATCGTTCCTTAGCGATGTGGTGGAGCGTACCCACATTGAGCGAATTGACGGCGATGTGAAGTTTAAAAACGAGAGCGGCGATATGGTTGGTGTGGATGAAAACTCGTTGGTATCGATGAATTTCTGGGGATTTACCCCCAACTTCTTTGGTTATATCGACTCTATGCTAAGCGAGTTCCTGAGCGGTTCGTTGGCCAATCCCAAGGCTGAGTTCTACATCCCAACGGTGGTAAATCAACTTATAAAAAATGGCAAGGCAACCTGCAAGGTGCTACCCACCACCTCGCAATGGTTCGGTGTTACTTACCCTGGCGATAAACCCGTGGTGATGAGTAACCTGAAATTACTGGTTGAGAAGGGCGAATATCCATCGCCATTGTTTTAGCGAATATATATGGTCACCGTAATAATAATAATGTGCTTGGGTATTGTGTTGGGTTACCTAATCCGTAACCGTAAGCTATGGGTTAGGCTGGCCGACAAGCTCACCATGTGGGCCATATACCTGCTGCTTTTTTTGCTTGGCATTGCCATTGGTACCAACGAGGTGATAGTAAAAAATTTGCCCACGCTTGGCCTAAAGGCATTGCTAATATCGATGGGTGGGGTGCTGGGTAGCGTTTTGGTGGCGTGGCTGGCTTACAGGTTATGGTTTGCACCAAAAAAGAACGACCATGAGGGGTAGCCTTATAATTCTATCGTTTTTTGCAGCGGGTGTGCTGCTGGGACTATTTCAATTTATACCCGATTTGCTTATTCACAACGATTTTAGCCACTGGGCGCTTTACCTGTTGATGTTTTTGGTGGGCATTGGCATTGGTGCCGACCCTAACTCGCTTAAAGCCCTAAGCCAATTCAATTTTAGAATATTGATGGTGCCGCTAGTTACCGTGGTTGGCACCACGCTTGGCGTTAGCGGGGTTTACTTATTGCTATCGGATATTAATTTCTACGATATGCTGGCCGTTGGATATGGGTTTGGCTACTACAGCCTGTCGAGCATATTTATAACCGAGCTGCGGGGTGAGGAGTTGGGTGTGGTGGCACTACTAGCCAACGTAATGCGCGAGGTAATAACCCTTTTGGCTGCGCCAATATTTGCCGTGCTGTTCGGTAAAATTGCGCCCATAGCCTCGGGCGGAGCAACCAGTATGGATACCACGTTGCCCATTATTTCAAAAGCATCGGGTAAGGAGTACGCTATGGTATCGCTATTTCATGGCATTGTGCTTACCATACTCGTTCCTTTTTTGGTAACTTTGGTGCTTGGTGGGTTTTAGGTGGGGGTGATTAGAGTGTGGGCAATAAGTGTTCATTTGTTGGCAAACATTTTATTTCGTTCGTATATTATTTGGGACATAGTGGTTTCAAATCTCAGAAATGTATTGCAACAACTCATAAAAAAACCTATACAAATATTTAATTTTGTGAAGAGAGTACTAAGTAATAAGAATAATATAATGTCGTATATTGTTGTTTATTTGCAATAATATTCGTACATTTATCTCATTATGAGATATGTAATACTGAAAACAGATGAGATTGAGGCGCTCGAAGAGCTACACA